>Ga0209404_10001283_pt1 | contig 17325 bp, 17 predicted proteins | sample TroAtlMetagenome_2_FD_187447 | JGI IMG/M metagenome (GOLD analysis project Ga0209404, IMG submission 187447) | Marine eukaryotic phytoplankton communities from Atlantic Ocean - Tropical Atlantic ANT8 Metagenome (SPAdes) (version 2) | ecosystem: Environmental > Aquatic > Marine > Oceanic...
TAGCTTGATCCTGGAGAGGGAGGTACGGATGATTTAGTAAGTAAAAATCAAGCTAGACTTCAACTTGAGTGTAATGAGATACAAATGCCAGGTGTAACATACTCTGGTACTGATGTAAAGATGCCATGGAAAGGTATCACTCAGAAGATGGCAGGTAATAAAGTATACAATGAACTTGATGTCAGTTTCTTCTTGGATTCTGAATCAACTGCATTGGTATTCTTTAGAGCTTGGCAGGATTATGTTATGAATGCTGGTCCTTCTCCCAACGGAAATCCCTTGTATGCACCTGATGGAGATTATTTTAGTTATAATCAACAAGCATTTGTACAAAGGTATTATGATACTTATGTCGCTGACTTGGTTATAACTAAATTAGAGAAATTCAATCGTCCCGAAGATCAAAAGAATTATAGAAAGGGATATACAGCTAAAATTGCTAAGGCATATCCATATACTGTATCATCAATACCATACTCTGCAGGTCCAGCACAACTTGTAAAAGTATCTGTAGGATTTTACTATGAATACAGTCATATAACGTATGAACTAAGTAAAGTTAGTGCTACTCCACCATCTGAAACTGCCCCTGCTATCAAAGCTCAGAACGAAAATGATGGCAATTCTCCTAAGGTTAAGAAGCCTAAGCTTCCTAAGATATTGAGGAATAAGTGGGTTAGACGTGGGATTGTTGCTGGAGGTGCCTTCGCTTTAGCTAGAAAACTCCTCTAGAATCCTGATAAATAAATTTACAATATACTATTGTTATGCCATTACCTGAACTTGTTACGCCAGTGTATACACTGACGGTGCCTTCTACAAAAAAGAAAATTAAATATAGACCTTTCCTAGTAAAGGAACAAAAAGTTTTAATCGTTGCAATGGAGACCCAAGATCAACAAATGATCATGGATGCCATTACTCAGAATTTACAAAACTGTATTCAAACGAGACTTAAGATTGAAGATCTTGCTCTGTTTGATATTGAATACATCTTCCTTCAAATTCGTGCTAGATCAGTCAGTGAGCAACTTAGTCTGAAAGTGAAGTGTCCTGATGATGGTGAGACTGAAGTTGATGTTAACTTTATGGTAGATGATATTAAGGTACAGTTCCCCAAAGGTCATACTAACAAATTTAAGTTGACTGATGATATAACTCTTGTTATGAAATACCCTAACTTAGAATATTTTGCTAAGATAAATTTTTCTGGGGAAACTCCAGACCCATATGATTTAGTTGCTCAATGTATTGATAGAGTATATCAAGGAGAAGATGACTGTGGAGCATTTACTTTTAAGGAAGCAAGGGAATGGGTAGACAAGTTATCCACAGGTCAGTTTGAAAATATACAAACTTTTTTTAATACGATGCCTTCTCTTAGACACACGCTTAAGGTTAAAAATCCTAAGACTGGTGTTAGTAATGAGATCACTATTCAGGGGCTAGCAGATTTTTTCGGATAGCCCTCTTTCATGAGGGCTTGATGAAGTTTTACCAGACAAATTTTGCCTTGGTCCAGCATCATAAATATAGCTTGAGTGATATTGATAATATGATCCCGTGGGAACGGGATGTTTATGTTAACATGCTAGCTACTCATTTGCAAAAAGAAAGAGAGCGAATTGAAGAAGAACGTAGGCGATCTCAGCGTAACTAATGGCTAACGGAAAAGAAATTGACATGGAGCAGCTAGTTGAGGCTAGTGATAGTCTTTCTGCGTCTATGGATACTTTCCTTCAGACTGAGTTAAATTATATTCGATATTTAAGAAACAGACAGAGATATTATCTTGGGTTAAAGCACGCAGCAGTAACACCCACTATTATTAATAATTTTACAAAAAAGAAAGAAGAGGATAGAGGAAGAGGTTTTATACCTCCTTGGTGGAGAAGACGGAGAGTACCTAAGCGAAAACGACAGCCTCAGGAACAGGAATCAAGAGTACGAGTACCAATAACTATTCTGGAAACTGAAACTGCAGAAGAATATCAACAGGGTCGAGTAAAAATACCCCAAGAGCAGACGCAGACGCAAGGGCAGACGATACCCGAAACCCAAACACAACCAGATATTATTGGGAACTTGGTTCCTGAGAATGTTAATGCAGATATAGTAGCTCAGCAACAAACACAATATGATGCTTTACTAGATGCACTTACAAAGCAACGAGAACAAGATACTAATGAAGTAAGATCTGGTTCATTGGAAAAGGGTGGTTTCGTTCCAGAACCTGCTATGGCATGGCAACTTGTGACTGGTACAGAACTTGTAAAACGTATTGAATTTGAACTGCAGAATGGAGTAGGTAGTGCTGGACTACCTGCAACTTTATATGAACGTGGTAGTATGCATCATGGGATGGCATTAAATGCCATTTTAGCTGTTGAGGGATTGAATATACCAGAGGCTTTATCAATAAACAATGCCATAAGTGCTGAAAATTTGGCAAGACTTAATCTCGAACGGCCAGATATACCTGACTTGTCTGGTACTCCATGGACTTTCTGGGATGTTATGCAAGTGTTATCAATGTTGGTATCTCCATTTCTTGATGGACCTGCTCTTCCATTTGGTGATATGGCTGCTATTGGTCAACTTGCTCTTTTACTGCAGAAAGGTAGATTATCATGGCATATGGTTAGACCATTGTTTGCTATTTTTGGTGATGATGTTGTAAATTGGCTTATGCAACAATTGAAGAACGCTGGAACTCCTGATAGCGTGTTTCGACTCAGTAGTAATAGTGGATCTCTTTCAACTGCCACTGCAGCTTTTGCAAGCGGCGGTGTTATTACCAGTCCAACCAGAGCTTCAGCTATGGGTTTAAATGCATTTATTGGTGAAGCAAATGAGGCTGAAGCTATCATACCAATGAGTAAAATGGGTGATGCTATAGAAGCAGTTTATAGAGAAGGTGCTTCCATTTTGGTTGGAAGTACTCAGGCTCTTTTAGCAAAGTCAAATAGCCCTGCTACTACTTCTGTACTTATTGCTGCCAATAGACTGGAACAACTGGTTGGTAGTGAGAGAGTTCAAATAGCAGCACCTTGGATACCAAAAAATTTACTTAAGGGACTTGATAAATTTTTCTTTTGGAAAAAAGATAGAAAAGAAGAAACCAATACAGAAACTGAGAATGAAGATACACTTAAAACTAATAACTTTTCTATGGATACTAGTTCTAAGGATTTCAATGCCTTAGTTGCTATATCTTCTTTAGAAGCTGGTAATGAACAAGCAAGAGTAGATGTAGCACAGTCAATATATAATCGTTTTAATGATCCAAATCAATTATATGGTACTTCAATCTTTGATATTATTACAGCAGATGGACAATATCAACCAGCATTCACAGATCCTACGGCAACTTCTGGTGAAGGTACTAATACATCTGATGCATGGTTGAATATTAAAGATAAGAAAACAGCAATTAATGCTATGATTTCTTATTGGTCCAAGAAAGGAGTGACTTATACCTATGCAGAAATGGAAGCATTATTTGATTCTACTGCTTTAGCATTACAAAATCAGCAACTCATAGAATCTTCTCGTGACCATGTTGGTGGAAGAACTGAGTTCTTAGGATCTGCATCAACACTTCATCCTCTTGATAAAGGTGAGGAGGCATGGAGAGGTAGTGAGCAGGACAATAGGTTCTTTGAAGCATATGGAACTGGTGGAGAAACTAATGAGAAGATAAAATCTGGATGGACAACCAATCCTTTATTGTTAAATAGTATACAACCGTCTTCTAACATTAATAAAGAGATGGTCATTGAGGAACCAATAAGACAAGCTATTAAAGAGGGTAATATAGTAGAAATACTACCACAAATAGTGCAAGTGCCAGTTGAGATTCCAGTTCCTATTATTATTGATAAAGTTGAAGAGGTTATGGCACAAATGCCTTTATTCTTTGATCCATTAACTAAGGGGGTGGGATAAATGATACCAACCATGGAAGATCTTCACGAAAGTATAGTGGGGATTGAAGATCTTGTTGAAGATCGTAACAAATTAATGAGATTCATGTTCAATGAAGATCAGCATGATGATTTTTTAATGGCAGAGAAACTTCAGGATATGGGTAATGCTGGAGGAGTGCATGTACAACCAATAAAGGGTGGTAGTCTAGATCTCAGTCCTATTAATAATTTACTACCCAATTTAGCAATGGGTCAATCACCAAAACCAATTGTTAAGAATTTTACTACTCCTAGTACACCTGAGAATCCAAGAAGAAGTAGGGGATTATTTGGCGGGAGATTTGGGGGTAATAGGAATAATAATAATAACAGTGGAAATTCCAATAATAATCCAACGCAAAATTTTGCCAAGGGTGGTATTCTTTCAGGAATAACTACTGGATCTCCTGTTTCTTCACTTGCAGATATGGGTCTGGATGATACATTCGAGAAAAATATAACCAACAAACTTGAGGATGATTTTAAAATATCTGATAAGTTAAAGAATGCATTTGGCGATGCTATGGCTCTTCCTGTAAGAGCAGCAGCTGCTCTTTTAACTGATTTGATATCATCATTACCTGTGACAACTGAAGCACAAAAGACATTTATGAATGATAATTTATCTCAAATCACAAATGCCTTCCATTTGAGTAAGAATACTTTCCAAAGTGATTCTACTGATGATCAGACTACAGATACTACTTTTAATAATCAGGAACTACTTAATAGTGTGGTTGGAGATAAATTAATCTCTCAAACTAATAATTCTGAAAGATTGAATATCTTTAATCCATTTAATTGGACTAATATAATGAATGAAGCAGATAAAGCTCGTAAAGGTGAACGTCCTAATGCTGGCGACCATGACATATCTGTACCAGGTAATATATTAAAATGGCATCAAAGAAATGCTGAGTATATGGAAATGCTTAGCTTTAATAATACTAGCAATAATGATACCATAAAAGTTGTTAACAATATTATGAGCAGTCTTTCCGCTGAAGTACCTTCAATTGTTACTACTGCAAATAATATAGTTAATCAGTCAAGCATAGTACCAGTAACTGATACTGTGGTAAATAATTTGACTGAACTTACAGATAATGTTATTAATGAAACTCGTTTAAATAAACTAGAGAAAACAGAGTTGGCTAGAAATTCTTCTGTTACTGTACCACCAATAATAAGTAATCTGAAAACTATAGCAAAAGAAATGCAGATTGGATCAAATGATGGTATGCCAAAAATTAAAGAGTCAATATTCCTTGACTTATATACTACTATGTCACAGTTCTCATGACCACTGAAAATATAGATAGTCCCAAAAATAATTTCAAGTTGGATGGATTAGCCATTGAGATTAATGGCGAACCTGCAACTTTTACAGCTAGTCATCTATTGTTTCTTAGGTATGTTGAGAATATTAGAAGTGCTACCATAAAAATGGTAATTACTCTGACTGATACTGCAACTGGTGTGCTATCTAAAATTGAGGGTATGGAACCTTGTATTGTTTCATTTTCAGACCATGCTGATAATAATATCACATTGCAAATGGTAGTATATGATGTTCAGGATAGACAAGTTATTGAAGGAAAATCAAAAATTTCTTTACTGTTGTGCTCACAAGATGTTATAAACAATGCTTCAACTAAAGTATCCAGACGTTTCGGTAAGGGAGAAGGTAAGGATATTGGAACTATGGTTGATGAGGATGTACTAAAGGGATTGTTAGCTACTGGGCAGAATATTGATATAGAAAAGAGTATGAATAAAATTTCATTCATATCTTGTTTCTGGACTCCATTTACTATTATTAAATGGCTTGCTGCTAGAGCTATTCCTTCTGGTGGTAGTGGGAAAAATGCTAGTTGTGGGTACGCATTCTTTGCTAATAAGAGTGGATATAAATTTTGGTCATATGATAAATTAGCTAGTCAAGCACCAACCACAGATGCACCTAGTAAAATTATGGTTGGGTATCAGAAGGAAGAAAATGAAGATATGAAGGATAAGCTAGCTATTGATAAAATTGAGCCTATGGGATCAACTGATGTATTGCAAGGATTAAACTATGGTTCATATAATAGTTTGACTATAACTTTAGACCTAGCTGATATGAAATATGAGGAACATCCCTTTAATATCACTAAATATTATAGTAGTGTTGCCAGACTTAATAAAAATAAATCACTACCTAGGTACTACGAAGGTTTTGAGGAGGATGTAAGACATACTAGAATTATGACTAAGTTATTAGATACTGCTCTGTTTACTGAAGGAACATTTACTCAGGATGTGACAAAGCAGGTTTCACAAGCATCATTAAGAGAAAAATTATTTTACAATAAATCAGTTGATATTAGTTTTACTGGTAAACTTGACTATGAGGTAGGTCAAGTGGTAGAATTATTCAATTATGTTGGTAGAGATAAAAAAGAAGATCCTACCAATGGTAAATATATTATTGGTCATATTACAAGAGAGTATTCTACTAGTACTGATGAAATGATAACCCAGATGTTATTATACACTGATAGTCCAGGTAATTATTAATGAAACAAGCAGTTGCTAATTTTATTGGAAAAGACGGGTTCAACTGGTGGGTTGGGCAAGTCGAGAATGATGGTGGCAACGAAAAGGATCCAGATTACACCAATAAAGTAAAGGTTAGGATTATGGGATACCATAGTCCTAATAGGCAAGAACTTCCAACTACAGATCTTCCATGGGCTATGGTATCAATGCCTGTTACTGCAGCTCAGAGGTCTGGTATTGGATCAATTCATCAACTTGAAGTTAATTCTTGGGTGATTGGTTTCTTTATGGATGGTGCATCTTCTCAGATACCTATTGTAATGGGATCTATTGGAGATGAGAACCCTGAAGAGGATTATGAATCATCTGATGGAGAAAAGGATGATGAGGAAGGAAATTTCCCACAAAGAAATGCGGTTAATTATAAAGAGAATAATCATGTAAGTGGTAGTAGTGGTGCACCTGGTATTGCTTCTACTACAAGTACTGATGAGAAGTCAGGAACAAAAGGGAAGGCAAAGGAAACTCCTGGTAAAGATGCGGGTACAGTTACGTCATCGAATAAGGTAGCAAAGGCAAAGACTACATCTGAAGCAATGAATGGTGCTGATGATAAGAAAAAGGTTAGTGCTCAAGTAGGAAATGGTAAATGTGGTGGTGAACCAAAGATAAAATTGTCCAAGCCCGTCAAAGAACTGATAAAATTTGTTCAAGGTCTTGATCAAAACCCAGCTGGTGATTGGATTGAAAAGAGAACTGGAAAATTAATAGACCTTGAATCTAAAATTAATGTTGTTAAAGATAGGGTTCTGGTAAAACTTAGTGGAATGACAGCCAATATAAAAGGCGTTGTGATGGCTGATGCAAATAAATTCATTCAGGACAAGCTTGATAAACTCAATATACCAAATCCAGACTTAGATGGTGCTGTTAAGAAGCAACTTAAAAAGACTGGTGGATTAATATCTTGTTTATTTAAAGATCTACTTAGTGATCTTGGTGACTTCATCAAAGGTATGCTTAATGATCTTTTAGAGAATGTCCTTGATGCTGCACTATGTTTGATTGAGAATTTCCTTGGTGGTATCATGAATAAGCTTATGGAAAAGATCACTGGTGCATTGGATATGCTTAAGGGTGTTCTTGGTTCTCTTCAGGGTAAGCAAGATTTAATAACAAACTTAACAGGTAGGATTGGTGATTTTCTTGATCTATTTTGTGATGGTCAACTTTCCTGTGCAGTTGGTGCATCTGGTTTTGATACTGGTTTCGGTGCTAAGGCTGAAGGTAATGAGTTAAAGCAAAAGGCATTGAACATGCTTCCTTTTGGTAATAAACTCAAACTTCCTAAGGGTGGTGCTATCGTAGGTAATATTCTTAAGAGTGGTGTCGCTGCTGCGATTGGTGGGGATGGATTGAAGTATTCCTTTAATGCCAAAACTGGTGTTGCAAATCTTCTTTCATCCCAGAAAGCTACTAAGGGAGCACTCAAAGCTGTTGATTGGGTCACAAATGGTCCTTTAGAAAAGTTTGAGGGTATTAATTTCTATGATAGTACTGGTAAAATGAGTAGTATGGCTCTCAATTGCTCGTCATCTAATCGTAATAAGAAACCATGTTTCCCAGAACTGGTATGGGACAACTTAAAGTCCACTACTTTCATGAAAGCATTACCTATTGTTGATGATATTGGTTCTATTCTTGGAGTACTTGTTAAGAATAAGGGTTCAGGAATGAATCTTACTGCAAAAGTACATGCTAATTTCACATGTAGTGAACCTGAAGGTGGTGGTGCTACCTTTAGACCTATTATTGTTGATGGTAAATTGGAAGCAGTGGATGTATTAACAACTGGTATTGGATATGGATTTGATCCTTCTGAAACTTATTGTCCTAAGGAACAATATGTTGTATTAGTTCCTAGAGGAGATCTTATTAATCATGTAGAAGATGAAGAGTATATAATGGAAGTAAGTGAAACTAGTCCTAATCTTTTACAAGTGGTTGACATTGACTATAGTGAGGATTATATTGCACTTGCAACTATTGACGTTACTGATGGACCGAAAGTGATACCTGGAATTCAGTTAAGAACACAGTCTGGACATGAATTTACTCTAAATTTCGTTAAAAAATTTGCTGAGTTAGTTATTCCTCCACAAGCTAAAGCAATTTATGCCTATTGTGGTGATCTTATACCTATTGTTGACACTGTTAAACCAATTAATGTTGGTAAAGGATATGTTGCACCAAAAATTGTAATTGGTTCTAAGGATGCTGGTACAGAGACAGAGATTGGTGAGTTTAGTGTGGATGAACAGGGTAGGATAGTAGAAGCAACACTTACCAATACTGTTCTTGGTTTCGTTAAACCAAGAATTAAGGATCCACAGGGAGGTACTGGTGCAAAAGTAACAATTCGTTATAATTATGCTGGTCCTAGAGAAATTCAAGAGAAGAAGATCTTACCTCTTCAGACTTATGTTGATTGTGTTGGACATCCTATGCTGGAGGCTGAGGTTTAATGACTATTAATAAGTTTGAGGGGGGTTCTACCCAAGAAAATGATGCTCCTAAGGTAAAAGTTGAGTATCCTAAGAATTATGTTCAGTCCACTTCGGCTGGTCATATATTTGAAATGAATAACACCGAAGAGGGTGAAAGGATACGTTTATTGAATGCAAATGGCAATTTTCTGGACTTAGATGAGAAACAAAACAACAACTTAGTTTCTTATAATGATACATATATCTTATCGGACCATAATTTAGTCATTAAAATCGGTGAGGATGTTAAATCCGACAGGGCAGTTATTCAAATCATTGGTGACTGTAATATAACTGTCGAAGGTGACATGCACACCGAATGTGAGGGTGATCGTTATGATCAAGTAAATGGTAATTACCAAATACAGTGTGGTGGAGTATTTTCAGTTCGTGCTGAAGAGAATATGTCTCTTCAATCAATGAATGAGATGCACCTTAAGTCTAATTCATATGAGAATAAGACTACCTTTTTATTAAACGATCTTAGTGAGGGTGGCTCTGTTCAAGAGCACGTCAAGGGTAATTATGAAGTACAGATCCAAAAAGAAACAGCAACCTTCTCTATAAAAAGTGAAGGGGATGTTCGTATCAATGCAGATAAATGCAGATACGAAAACGTTGGTGGTAATTTTATCACTGATGTTGGCGGTAAGGTTAGAATCAATGTCGATGGCAGTGATCATACCTGTATAAATGGAGGTGCATTTGAAGGAATGTTATCCATACCCGCTTCCGCTAGTTATGACCTTAATGTTACTGGTGTTATGAATACTGTAACCAGTGACAACTATGTAGTAAATGCAGGTGGCAACATAGATATGGATGCTACTGAGATTTATTTGAATTGAATGTCGATTTTAAGTAACACTAATGACTTTTCACATGTCAGTAACACGACAAGAAGCAATGTTCCTAAAAAGTATTCTTGTCAAACATTTAGACGATTACGTCGAAGAATTAGCTAAAGAAGAGAAAGAAGGAGAAAAAATGATGAAACATATGTTAGAGAATAGAGAAGCAGGTAAAGAATTGTTAGAGAAAACTTCTGACGTTATTAGAAGGAGTTCTAGGCAATCAAATGATCCATACTTCTCTACTAAATAAGATGGAAGGAATGATTTAAGCAATGAGTACATTAACCATTCACGATTTACAAGGATTTAGTACCTATTCTAATCAGGTACGAGTTCCTAGTGGTCATCGTCTACAAGTTGAAGGGACGGTGAAACTTCCTACGTGGACTACATCAACTAGACCAACTCCTGTAGAAGGATTGATTGGAGTTAATACATCTGAGAAACAATTAGAAGTATATGTTGATGGTGCTTGGAGTAAAGCTGCAGGTGGTGGGGTTCAAGGTTTAACTGCTGCTGATCCTGTAGTTGATACTACTACATGGTTAACAACAAATCCTCCAGATGGAGACTACTGGTTTGCACCAACAGGGTATTCTGGTTCTGCTGTACAAGTATATGTAAATACTTCCAATGCTCCTTCATCTAGTGCTTACGTACAAATTGCAAGAGGTAGAGAATCTACTAACTGGTGGCAAACTTCTGGACAGAATTATGTTGGTGGTGGATTAACAAGTACTTATTTAACTCAGAATACTCCAATTGCTGTTGCTCCTAACGATTTTTGTAGTGCACTTTGCAATTTCAACTGGTCATCTGCTAGATTTATGACCAACAGGAGGAACAGTGGTGACTCCTGGTATTTTGAAGGTGGTACTTCAACCAGTTGGTCATGGACATACTTCCAACAGAGTGCATCTAGTGTAAATGCTAGTGCAGTTAGAACTTCTGGTTTCTGGAGAACTGGTAGTACTCTACAGAACTGGGGTCAAGGCAATCGCTGGACAGATACATTAAACTATGGTGGTGGTAACAACTGTGACCGTACATTTATGTGGTCATGGGGTGGTCATGGACCTTACCAAGGATGGTCTGGTGGTTCTTCTTGTCAACCATCTGGAGCTTTCCAGAATGGTAATGAGGGTCACTCACTTCAACTAGTAAACGTATACATGCTTATTCAATAAAATTATTCTTTCATTATGATTACTGATATTATTCCTTTGTTCGCACAGAACTTGATTTGCTCCAACATTGATATTGACAACGGTAGACTTCTTGAGCTTCTTGAGAGAGATATTGATATTGATGAATCTAGAGATTTCTATCTTACCAAATCGCATGAACTTCACAAGATCGAAGAGTACGATTTCTTAACTGTACCATTATTAGAACAAGTCAAACAAGTATTTGATGAAGTTTATGAATATAAAGATATAGAACCATACTTCACGTTAATGTGGGGTACTTGTTGTAAGAGATATCAAAAGATCCATAGTCATACACATCCTAACAGTTTTATGTCTGGTGTGTACTATCCAATGATGAATGCTGCACCGATTAGGTTCCATCATCCATCACCATCTACTATTGTGCCTAATTTTCGTACAGGTAATCTGTGCAATCTTAGAAGTTTTATATTAAATCCACAACCAAGTACAATGTTGCTCTTTCCAAGTGCTTTACAGCATGAGACAGCAACGGTGAATGAAGATGTCGATAGATACTCAATTTCATTCAACATTTTCCTTAGGGGGAATATTGGTGGAGAACCACTGAGCATGTTACAATTGGATTAGTGTCCACGTATTTGCATAAATCCCAGAAACGTGCTATAATTTTCAGGTACTAAGGAGGTCCGCCCATGTTTGATGAATACCTTGATAGGGTAACGGTTGACATTCCAGCAAGAAGGTTTACACTACTAAGTAGTGAAGGAAACACTAAAGTCATTGATTGTGACGATGGTGATCAGTTCATTCGGATTCTTGACGTTGTTCGGGATCAGTGTCAAAGTGAAGAGGTAGTCTACGTCTAATGTCATACAACAAAACTTATTCTGAAATAAAACAAATCCTTAAAGATTCCCAGAGAATTACTAAGGTCACTATGCTCAAGGTTGCAAAGCTAGCAATACTTGAAACTCTCGGTAAAGAGAGATCTGAAGGTGTCGATGTCACATGGGATAGTAAGTTAGGTGATGACCTAATGCTAGACAGTCTGGACATGGTAGAACTTGTCATGTTCTTGGAAGAATGTTTTGGTGTTGAGATACCTGATGAAGATGCAGGTGACATAGTAACAGTTGGTGATGCCATTGAAACTATTAAAAAAGCCAAGGCAAATAAAGGTAAGAAGAAAAAGATTAATGTATCTAAGTATAAGAAAGCAAAAACACCTGGTGCACCTTTAACTGAGGCAAAGCAATTCACTCAAGCAACTGAAGCTGCTGAGAAGAAGAGAGAACAACTTGATAAAGAAATCGATGAAGCATTAGAGGAAGATGAACATAATACACAAGTTTCTTAAACCATCTACATTTGATGAGTTGCAGAGATTAATACTGGATAAAAATTTTCCATGGTATTATACTCAATCACCTGGTGAGCCAGAACAATATACTAATTTGCTGTATTATGATCACGAGTTCTCTGAGGATGTAACTCCAAAGATGAAACGTATACTTGCAATACTCTGTACTCAATTGAATGCTATTTCTATTCTTAGGATTAAATTAAACTCAACTCCTAGGAATGCACCCAAACAGGGTTGGCATGTTGATTGGAAACTAAGTACTCCAAGTAAAACATGTGTATTCTATCTAAATGATTGTGATGGATACACTGAGTTTTCTGGTGAATGTCCATTTGCAGAGAATAAATCATACACTATAGCTAATAACGCACTCATTTTTGATACTAATATCGAACATAGGGGTGTTCCTCAGAAGGATACTGATAGGAGAATAGTTATGAACGTAAATTATTTTGAAAGGTGAAGATCTATTGGTCATATACTATTGGTGATGCTGACGATACATTTCCAAATGAATTTGTAGGCAGTCCCAAAAAATATTTGTCTGGGTATGATATGAAATATGATCATGCCAAATGTCCTGCATGGAAGGAATATTACAAGAATACTTGGGTAATTGAACAACCATTTGATCTAGGTATTAAATTTAATAAGGATAGGATTGATACAAATATACCTCAGAAGGCATATGATCAGTATTTTCATATTTCTGATACATGGTTAAATGGGGACTATCCAGAGATACAATTAAAGTATAACTGGTTTTTCTGGACAAAGGAAAAGAATGTGTGGGTTGAACAACTGGCACCACCTCTGCTCGCCCGTCAAGGTGTTGAGTTAGTACAAGGTACGTTTCCTATATCTGTATGGTTTCGTCCTATAGTCATAGGCTTAAAGCTTATGGACAATGATATATTGCTACCTAGGGGGACTCCCTTGAGTCATATAAGATTCCCAAGCAAAACTCAGGTACAACTGGAACAACGTACACCACCAAAGGAACTAACATCACAATTACAACAACATAATACATTAAGACTATTCACAAAATTCAAATCATGGGATATAATAAAACAGAGATTGAACAAGGAGAACAAATGCCCACTCCGTTGGAATTAGATTTATTTTGTCAGTGGTTTGAAGGGAAGTTTGATAATTGGGAACAGGCATCATCTAATCCTACTAAATGGGCACACATATATGTTACCCACGAAAGAGTTGATGAGAGAAAGTTTCTAACTAGTTCTCGTTATAATTACAGTGACAAACCGTACAGAGAACAGGAAGTAGAAATAACTCAACCTTATGTTATTGGTGATCATGTGGGTATCATCATAGTGAAAAATCCTGCATGTGATATGATCTTTGGTTTTGATAAAGATAACATGTGTTTTGAAGGTATATCTGAGGAAGGGTGTACATATAAGGGAAAACCACTAGAAAGTAAGGCAAAATTATATGGAGATTACTATCATACATGGGACAAAGGTTACTGGCATGGTAGTGAAGGATTTTTTCTCTTCAAGAAGAAGTTATAAATAGATTTGAACATTTTATTGTGGAATTAGAGTGGCAACTCGTAAGATATCTGACTTAACATTATTAAATTCAGGTGAAGTATCAAGTTCTGACACTTTGCTCTTACTTGATAACTCAGATCCAACAGATCAAAATAAACGGTCAGCAGTAGGTAGTATATTCAAGGCAGTGCCTTCTGGTACATACTCTACTCCTGGTGTGCAGTTTGAGGGTAAAACCGCAACGGGTTTATTCTCGGAATCGCAAGGTCAAGTTGGTCTGTCAATGGGAGACGCTAGACTTAACCTTCAGAAGGTTGGTACTACTCTTAATATACAAGCACGAGATGCTGCAGATACAAACTTAGACTTTACTATATCAGCACAGGGTACTGGTGTTATTCGCTTGGGTTCTGTCCTAGCAATCACTGATACCTTATTTGTTATACCTAACAGTTCTGATAATACTAAAATTGCAAAGTTTAGTACTGCAGATATACCAACAGGTGTAATGCATACTTATGTTCTACCTTCTAATGGGGCAGTTGCTGCAGCAGATACGTTAGTAACACTGGGTGCTACTCAAACTCTAACGAATAAAACTCTTAGCAATGCTACATTTACGGGAACATTAGCTGTTGATACTATTAGTATAACAGGTAATACTACTATTGGTAATGAATCAGCAGATAGTTTAACAGTTAACTCTGCGGCTACATTTGCTGCTTCTGCAACCTTCTCGAATACTGTTATTATGCAGCAAACACTCGATGTAACGAGTGATATAACTGCAAATGGTAAGATAACAGTTACAACTGGTTTAGAACCAGAAACTGATAATGGTGCTTACTTGGGATCAAACTCAAAATCTTGGTCATCATTATTTGTTGATAACATTGGTGTCGATGGTAATACTGTCTCTGCTCTTAGTGGCGATTTAACATTAGATAGTGTATCAGGTAAGACTGAAATCAAACATAGTGGCACAACACACTTAGAAACAACAGCAACAGGTATTTCAATAGGAGGAGCAATAGATGCTGTCACATCCATCACTGGTAGCGGTGACATTACTATTGCTACTGACAAGTTTACTTTGGATGCTAGTAACGGTAATGCTGTATTCGGTGGAACCATCACAGGTGGAGGTAATGTCACATCTACTGCAGGGACTGCATTCCAATTTGGATCTAGTTCTTCTGCCAAGTTAGGTGTAGGTAGAGCAGCTGCCACATATAACCTTGAGGTTGAAGGTTCTATATATTCTACAGGATCTACTTTCATTGCTGGTAACGGTACTGCTGGTAAATTTATCCTACAGAAAGGTGTTGCTGGTATTGGATTACACTTTACCGATAATGTTGGTACTGATCAAGCAGTACTTGATGCATCTGGTAATTTTGGTATTGGTAAATCTCCAACTGCTAAGTTTGAGGTTTCTGGTAATTCAAATATTGATGGAGATCTTTCCATTACAACAACCAACCCTGCTAACCAAACTGGTGGTAAAATAACTGCCAGAGAGATCGTACTTACTGATCCTCAAACACAAGCTTCTGTTACATTAGATTCCACTACAGGTGGTGGTGTAAGTAGAGCAAAAGCATTCTTCTATTCCTCTTTCTAAACTAACGTCATGGCTGTTAAGCAGAACGGTGTACTGGGAACATTTACTCCAACAGTAACACCATATACACATCTAACCGTTAACGCAACTCATCCAAACAATAAGTTGACAACAACGGCATTTAATTTTTACACATGTCCTGCTGCAACTCTGGCAAGTGGTAAGATTGTTGTTACAAATAATACTGGTGGTGCTGCCACTGTAGATATTGCAATGGTTGAACAAACTGATATTATTCAACTAGATGCATTAGCGTCACAACCAAATGATCCTAATACTGGAGCTACTGCTGTTAACTATGGATCATGGTCATTCCCTGCTGGTCAGTATACATCTTCTGTAGTTGTTGAAGGTGCTGCTGATTCAGGTACATTCCAACTCGGTGAGACTGTTAACTGGAATAATACTAACTTATCACCTAATGCACAGACTGCAATTGTTCAGGCATGGGATGCAACTAATAAGAAATTGTGGTTAAGAAATATGTCTCATCCAAGTGGATTGGAGACTGCTGGTGATACCACATTTACTGGTGCAACTTCAGGTGCAACTATCGCTGCTGGTCCTTCACATGCTGGTACTGGTGGTACTCAAGGTTGGTCAGGTAGAATTAAATACTATGATTCACTGAGTGGCCAGATATATCTAAACAATTATGAGTTTAGAAACAATATTGATTATAAAAACTTTGGTGATGCTAATACTGAAAATCGTGAATTGAATAATAATAATTTGAATAGAAGTTTGTCAAGGATGCATAGACCTGTAGCTACAACTCAAAATAGATTTGCTGCTGCTGGTAATACAACTCCTGCAACAGAATTTATTGATGCTAATGACGTTGAGTTGCTTGTATCTGCTGTAACTAAGGTATCAGCAGAGCAACATCTTGTTAAAAACAAGTCAATAGTAGACCAAGGTGTTTATGAATTGAATGGTATAGTTCTTGGTACATACCAATCCCTTTTTGTTAGTTCTTCCGCTGCAGTTAACGTTTCCTTCGTTGGATTTGAAGAGACTGCTGAAATTCCTTCATAACTTTAGAGATCATAGAAGATGGCACTAACCAGACTTAAGAACGTCTTTACATCAAAAACTGGACGTTGCCTATATGTCAACTCAGATGATTTTGATGCATCTGACGCATTCGATAATAGAGGTAACTCTCCTAACCGTCCTTTTAAAAGTATACAAAGGGCATTACTAGAAGCTGCTAGATTTTCATATCGTAGTGGTCAGTATAACGACGCTTTTGAGTCATTCAGTATTGTATTATATCCTGGTGATTATGTAATTGACAATAGACCAGGAACAAATGCTGTAGGACAAGCATATATTCCTTCAGATATTAGTGAATTAAGTGCTGCCAGTGATATGAATCTGGTAGATGGTGCTGGTAATCCTAACCCTAACAATGTTCTTTACCGATTTAACTCAGTAGAGGGTGGTTTAGTTGTACCTAGAGGTACTTCCATCGTGGGTATGGATTTACGTAAAACAAAACTACGTCCTCTTTATATACCTGATCCTACTGCTGGTGCTATTGATAGTTCTGCAATCTTCCGAGTAACGGGTGGTTGCTATTTCTGGCAGTTTAGTTTCTTTGATGGTCCTTCTACAGGTGTATATAAAGATCCTGCACAGCCATCTGCATCATCACCACCAACATTCTCTCACCATAAACTAACTTGTTTTGAGTATGCTGATGGTAAGAATATACAAACAACTATTAATGAT
>Ga0209404_10001284_pt1 | contig 17312 bp, 17 predicted proteins | sample TroAtlMetagenome_2_FD_187447 | JGI IMG/M metagenome (GOLD analysis project Ga0209404, IMG submission 187447) | Marine eukaryotic phytoplankton communities from Atlantic Ocean - Tropical Atlantic ANT8 Metagenome (SPAdes) (version 2) | ecosystem: Environmental > Aquatic > Marine > Oceanic...
ATAAAAAGTTGCATTCATCAAGACACAATTGTCTTGATTGATTTCATGCTTAGCTATGGAAAGTAATAATTTCCGCGTTCCTTCAGCTAATGCTTACTTCCGATCCGAAAAAAGGATTGAACGATTGATAACTTTGCATGCGTTCCTTCGACTTTCGTCTACTTCCGTCTATTAAATTTCAATTTAAATAGATGAACGATTGAAAAAAAATAACAAAATATTTTAAGAAAAAAATACCAATTATTTAATTTCTGGTATGTGCTTACTGCATAATAACAACTCATGTGTGAGATATTTTATTGAATTATAATCTCATTTATATTTCAGAAATGAACTTCTAATTAAGTTACCCAGAAGTCCAGCCACCATCAATTAATATTGATGTTCCTGTTACTAGTGATGATGCGTCTGATGCTAAATAAACTACTGCACCCATTATGTCTTCAACTTCGCCTGTTCTACCCAATTTTATTTTACTTTTTACCCAATTAATTTTTTCAGGGTCATCAAATGTAGCAATAGTAAGAGCAGTTTTAATAAAGGTGGGACAAATTGTATTAACCCTTATTTTATATGGTCCAAACTCAATGGCCATTGATTTGGTGAATCCTTCAACAGCATGTTTGGAAGCGCTGTAAACAGCTCTATCAATCCCACCAACGTAAGCCATTTGAGAAGAAATATTGATTAATGAGCCAGGTTTTTTTTCTTTTATTAATTTTTTAGCAACTTCTTTAGTAATAAAATATGCGCCTTTGAGATTAACATCTATGACAGAGTTAAAATCTTCTTCTGTTGTCTCTGTTGCTGGTGTATGTTTTGCCATGCCGGAACTATTAACCAATATGTCAAAAGTAGGTTGATCATTTAGGATAGTTTCAACTTTTTTTGTGTCAGTAATATCCAATTCTAAAATTGAAGCTTTGCACCCTTTTTCTATAAGTTTGTTTTTTAATTCTTCGAGTGGTTCTCTTCTTCTTGCAGCTAAAAAAACAGATGCTCCAGCTTCTGCTAATGCAACAGCACATCCCAAACCAATTCCAGATGAAGATCCAGTAATTAAAGCATTTTTATTGTCTAACCTAAATGACGGTGTTGTTGGAAGCTTCAAACCTAGTAACCTTTCATGTATTTGGCTTTATTAAATTCATTTAATCTTGCGAATACATCTACACCAATTTTATGGTAAACATCAAGGATGTCTACCATAACCCAATTTTCTCTTATTTTACCATTTTCCAGTCTCCAAAAGTCTAAAGATCGCATTTCAATTTTTTTATTAACTGGGGCTATTCCCATCCAACCATCATGAGAAATAGTTTGGATCATATTTGGCCAACCAGTCACAGCAACGTAATCTCCATCACCAAAAAAATGATATGTAATGTCTTTTACATACTTTCCTCTATCTGGCATGGCATTTATAAATGGGATTTGGTGCCAGTTTCGAAATCCTTCTACACCTCTGCCACTCCCTATTCCTGAAGGTCCGTACCAATTCATTTTAGGATGCCAGTAATAGTCCATTTTCATTACTTCAGGACCTCCTTCTGAAGGATGTTTTTTCATGGATGTGAGCATATCCACTATATCCTTAACCGAAGAATTACTTTTATGATCGTCATAAGGTTGATCTGAAACTCCGTCCAGGGTTGCTGGTCCAGGGATACACCATTCTCTTCCAAGTGTTGGAGCCATAGGCCAGGAATTTGACTGCATCATGAGTTCGGGAATATCCCATAAAGCTTGAACTTCAATAATTTTATCGCCTTTAAAACGATAAAATTCATGGAATCTCATATGAGCTAAATGACCTGTTGGAGGAATGTCCAAAAAGGGCTTTATGAAGGTTCCATTGAAAAAACCACCACAGCCAACCCATTCCAAGTCCATTTCTGTTTTTCCAGCAATCACAATATAATCACGTCTTTCAAGGTCAGGCATAGAAATAAACAATGGCTTCAGTGATTCATTATAAAAATTAAGAGGCCCCTTGAGATCACCAAAAGGATGAGAAAGATGAATAATAGCTTCCTCATGAAAAAAATTGTATAGTTGTTTTTTGACTTCATCCTCACTGAAATCATACATGCTCATTCTCAGAGGCTTGATAAGCTCTTTAAGATAGTTGTTTCTGTGCATTACTTTGCTCCCTTTCCATATTCAATATTTTTTCTGCCATAGCGCCTTGCTCGAATATTTGCTTGTTCTGCATGGCCTACAAACCCTTCTAAAATGCATAATCTGGAACATTTTTCGGCAAGTATAGTTGCTGCTTTGTCGGTAAGTATCTTCTGGTAGCTATGAGTTTTTAAGAATTTTCCTACCCAGAGACCGCCTGTGTATCGACCAGCTTTTTTTGTAGGAAGTGTATGATTTGTTCCAATAACTTTATCGCCGTTTGCGACATTAGTTCTTGGTCCTAAAAATAATGCTCCATAGCATGTCATCTGTTCAAGAAACCAATCATCACGGTCTGTCATCACTTGAACGTGCTCAAAAGCTTTTGCTTCAGAAGTTTGAAGCATTTCTTCGTAATTGTCACAAACAATTACTTCACCATATTCTTTCCAGCTAACGGAAGCAGTTTCAGAAGTGGGAAGGATTTTTAAAATTCTTTCAATTTCTGTTAATGTTTCTTTTGCAAGTTTGTTGGAATTTGTAATTAAAACTGCTGGAGAATTATAACCATGTTCTGCTTGACCAAGTAAATCTGTGGCACATATTTCTGCATCAACTGTTTCGTCGGCAATAATCATAGTTTCAGTTGGGCCAGCAAATAAATCAATGCCCACAATTCCAAATAGTTGACGCTTTGCTTCTGCTACAAATGCATTGCCAGGACCAACTAACATGTCTACTGGCTTAATTGTCTCAGTTCCTAAAGCCATTGCTCCAATCGCTTGAATTCCTCCAATGCAATAAATTTCATGTGCACCGGCTAAATGCATGGCTGTAACAATTGCAGGGTGTGGAGCGCCATTATGTGGTGGAGCTGAGGCAATAATCCTTGGAACACCAGCTACACTTGCTGTCAATACTGACATATGTGCTGAAGCAATCATTGGAAATTTTCCTCCAGGAACATAACATCCAACTGAGTTAACTGGTATATTCTTGTGACCTAATATAACGCCAGGAAGAGTTTCCACCTCAATATCATTTAATGATGCTCTTTGTTTTTCAGCAAAATTTCGAATCTGATTTTGAGCAAATTTTATATCATCCAAATCCTGCTTTGAAACTTCTTTAATAGCCTTTTCAATTTCATCTTGGCTCAAGCGAAAGGATTTAGGGGTATAATTATCAAATTTTTCAGAAAGCTTTAAAACAGCCTTATCGCCCCCTTTTTTTAACTCTTTCAAGATGTCTTTAACTTTATTTCGAATTTCTATTTCTTCTTGAATTTTTAGGGTATCTGATTTTCCTTTTTTTAAATATTTTATCATTTTTAAAAACCTTATTTGTAAAATTCTGATTAAACTAGGTTCTACTTTTTTCAAATGTGGACCAAGCTTCTTCAAACTCTTTAAAAGACATAGATCCTTTTTTAGATGGTTCTAGAATTAATTTTTCTGTTTTTAAAAGAGTATTTATTGCTGAATAGAGATCTGAAATTACATTATCGGGGATCACTATTGCGCCATGTTGGTCAGCATGCAACAGTGCACCTTCTTTGACTTCCATCCCAAATATATTTGCTCCTTCTCCAATAGTTTTTACATGTGTAAACATATGGCTAGGACCGATGGAACCGGCTATAACAGGAAAACCATTTGGCAAATCACTTAAATCACGCATAACACCATTTGTCAAAGCGCCAGATATACCAAAGGATTTATGAATGTTCGTATTAACTTCACCCCAATACGCTCCAACACAGTTAGGAAAATCAATGTCTTCAACAACGGCTATCGAAGGTTTTGGACCTTCTGACATATGTTTGTAATAATTCATTCTTCTCTCCTTTATAGTATCAGAAGATTCTAAAGGAGCTTTAGCAGCAGCAATAGAAGCAGTTCTTGCGTAACCAACTATTGAACCTGCTTTTGCATCAGAGCAGTGCATAGTTCCTCTAGTAAAATTTTTATATCCACGTGCTCCTATTGCTACTTCAATTGCATTTGAAACAGTAGGTGTGTCTACTTTTTTTAATAAATTAAGAAGTTCTTTATTCATTTATCTTCCTTTCAGAAAAACTAGGTTATTTTTCAATTAAAGTCGATTTGAAGCTAGCGAAGCTCCGTTAGATAAAGTAGATAATTTAGCGTAAGCAATTTCTGGATCAATTGCACCAAACCCTGCAAAAGTTCCAAATCCACAATCTGATCCAGCAATCACCCTATCCTTACCAACTATACTTACAAACTGAAGTAATCTTTGAGCAACTAATTCTGGGTGCTCAACATAATTAGTTGTAGTATCAATTACACCTGGAACTAAAATTTTTTCTTCAGGAATTTCATTTTTTCGGTCCCTGAAAATAGTCCATTCATGCGCATGCCGAGGATTGGATGCCTCGAATAATACATAGTGAGATTTTATCTTCATAAGAGTGTCGAAAACTTTATTTAAGTCGATATCGCAGACATGTGGCCCTTCATAATTTCCCCAGCAGATATGAACTCTAATTTTTGATGGATCAATATTCCTAAGGGCATGGTTAAGCGCTTCAGCATTTACATTAGCAATCTTAATAAATTCTTCGTCATTTAATTCTGGAAATAGCATATGCCTCGAAAGCCCCAAATCTGGACAGTCTATTTGAATATCAAGACCGGAGTTTACAATAGTTTCATATTCATCGGTCATAGCATCCGCTAAAACTTCTATATAAGCTTCTCTAGTTTTATAAAATTTATTTTGCAAAAATAGAGAAATAACACCCGGCGATGCAGCGTTTAAAAAACCCCTTTTAACGTTATGTTTTTCCATTGCCGATTTGAGGTTTTTAATATCAACGCTTACATCATTGAGGCCTTTTGATTTGATTTCACTCGTGCATACTGGGCGTTTGTATCTAGCAGTTCCACCAAATTTAGCTATTCGTTCTAGGAACTCAGGAAACAGTTTAAGATCTTCAGGTGGATTGCGTGGACTGTCACCAGAAAATCCAGTATAACGATCTTTTACATAAGTAGAATATGAAATCTTTGAAATTTCGCCATCGCAAACTATATCAATTCCAGATTCTAATTGTCTTTTAACTATCTCATCACAAGACGAGCCTAAACAATTTAAAAACTCTTTTTCATTATAGGCCTCCTCATTGTCACGCGCGAATATGAATTTTAACAAATCTTTTTTTCTGGGGAGTGAGCCAACATGCGTTGTTAATATTTTACTCATTATAGTTTTTCCTATTTGTCAGTTTTTCTAGGGAAAATCAATTGTTGGACCAGCTTTATCACTAGTTTTTCTAACTCTAAAAATGGATGCATGATTGCTCCTTGAAGGGGACAAGCTCCGCTCAAGTTCTGGGGCAACAGTAAAAACATCTCCTGGAGATATTACTGCCTTTTCTTTATTTAATGTGACATTCCAATAACCTTTCATTACCATGAAAACTTCATGTTGATCACTTGTGTAACTATCAGAAGATAAAGAATTCTTGCTAATTAATTCTAATGTAAAGCCGGGCTGATCATGAATCATCCCTTTATCACCAATCACTAAAGCTGGTTGATGGTCTGAAAGTGCCAACATATCAAGATATCTCGCTACAAATCTAGGAACAAAATCAGCGGTTGAAACTTCAGGTATTTTAGAAAGTTCCTCATCAGTTAAAGATTTCATAGGATTAATTCCCTCTGGGAGAGTTTGATTTTTTTTCGCATCAAAAAGAACGCCATTTTCACCTAGAATAAGTCCGTGATCTTTAGCAGCTTCAATTACTTGTGGAGCCCAGATAACTCCTCCACCAGAGTCATCTCCGCCAAGAACGCCCATGACCATAGAATATTCTGTCCCAATATTTTCAAACCCTCTGAAAATCCCAGTCGGAATATTAATTACATCGCCAGCCTCTAAAATGACTTCACCGTCCTTTCCATTATTTCCCCAAAAAAATCTCCAGCGGCCTGAAAGTATGAAAAAAACTTCAGCTGTTCTATGAATATGAAGTGAGTTTGTACACTTTGGAGGTTGACCTGCGCCTCCTATATTAAAACCTGGTGTTTCTTTGATATGCACATGTCTGTCGGCAGATTCAGATACACCGTCACCAATAATTGTATAGTTTTCCTTTAAATTACTTCCAGGTGTATGAGCGTCAATGAAAGCTGATCTATCAGGAATTAAATCTCCATGCCTAACTATACAAGTTTCTATGTTTTTCATTATTATATCATCCTTTCTGTAAAACTATTTGTTTCCATATAGAAGTTTCATCAAATAAAACAAACTCACGGCGCAGTCCCCAAGGACCAAACTCTGCGTGACAAATTCCCATTATATAAACTTTGGCGCCTGTAGGCTTGCCGTATGTGCCCCATCCATCATGTTTGCCATATAGTCCAAAGCGAATGGCTGCTCGCGGTGAAAGCATATGATCATCCCGACCGATTTGGTGTTCAATTGTAAATTTAGCATTTGGAAAACTTGCTCTGAGACCCATCCAAAAGCTATCTGCATCTTTATGGCTATGACCTGTTACCCCTCCTGGTTGCTCTAATTGGCAAGCGCGATCATATTCTTTAGGAATAACTGACATATCAGCATTCATAATGTTAGTCAGTATATCTGCATATTTGTAACCCCATTCATTCTGATTACCTTTACCTTTATAAGGTCCTGGCAAATCAATCTCTGGAGTAAAGGGCTTACAGCATTTTTCTGGACCGCCTTCTCGTTCGATTAAATCTACAGCAAAATCTTTAGGGTCCCATCCAATTTGGCGAACTATTGCTCCTTGGTCACGAACTAACCACTCATCATTAATTTGATTATTGATTGCATGTGTGTCAGCTATAATTCGATATCCAAGTTTTTTGCCAGTTGCTTTTCCATATATTCCATTTCCTAGGTGTGTAGCAGTAGAAAATATTCTATGGGATGAGTGAAGGCCTTCTTCTGGTGACCCAGACCAAATTACATCTTCTCCATATAGACTCCTGTCAGGAAATTCAGCTAAGGTGCCCATAGTTATAGCAATGGTTTCTTTATTACCTTGAGAAATGCCAGCTGGAGATCTGACTGGAATGTCATCAGAATAGTAACGATGAAGGCTAGCAATTTCACGTTTCTCCCAAATTTCATTTGTTATCCCAATAATGAAATCGGGAAAATCTTTCCAATGTTTGTCAAAGCCCTTCATTGATTAACTCCTTTTGTTAAAATTTATTATGGGAATTTTTGCTGAACTTCGAACGATGAGTTCAGAATCTATTTTGATTTGTTTGGCTGGTTTACTTGCTTCTAATTGTGAAATTAATAAAGAAACTGTTCTATCAATCATATTGTTTATAGGTTGCCGAACCGTTGTTAAATCATAACTAGGCCATGAAGAAATTTTAACATCATCATAGCCAATAACGGACACATCTTCAGGTATTTTTAAACCCAATTCCATTCTTAAAACATCCATGACTGCAAAAGCCATATGATCATTAGCAACAAATACAGCATCAGGAAAATCTATTGAAGAAAACATTTTTCTTGTTGCTAAGGACGCTTCTTCCAAAGCAAAATTTCCTATTTCTCTTGAAAATAAATCAACTCCATTTTCTTTTAATCCGTCTATAAATCCAGTTTCCCTATCTCTTTGGGTTGAAGCTTTTTCATTTCCAGCTATATGAGAAATTTTCCTGTGCCCACCTTTTATCAAAAAGTTAGCAATTTGTTTTCCTCCTAGATAGTTATTCGAAGTGACACTTGAAAAACGCTTATTGTCCAAAGAACGATTTAAAAGAATTACAGGTATTCCAGTTGCATCAATTTTTTTGGAAATAACAGAAGATAGTTCCACGGAAGCCAATATAATTCCATCAACTTGATAATCAAGAATTTCATTTAAAACTTGATCTAAATTTTTAGTAATATTTGAGGCAATAAATATAAGAATATGATAACCACTTTCCTGCAATTTACTTGATAAACTTTCTAAAACATTAGGGTAAAACTGATTGTCAAGATAAGATACAACTAGCCCAATAATTCTAGACTTCCCAGTATTAAGAGATCGAGCAAGCATGTTAGGCCTATAACCTAGTTCATTTGCAGCCTTGAGAACCTTGTCTTGCATTTTATTAGAAACGGATGCACCTGGCGTAAAAACTCTGCTTACTGCAGATTGGCTCACTCCAATCATTTTTGCTACGTCAAGTGATGTTATTTTCTCATTTGTCATTATTTGCTTTCTGTTATCTGTCAAAGATCAATATAAATTAGCCTTTGGGCCTGCGGGGGAGGCTTCACCTCTATCAAAATTTTCCCAGCCATGTCCGTTAAATGCATCCTCACCCAATTGTGCCATTACATATGGAAAATCCACCATTACCCAGTTGTCAACTATTCGTCCCTCTTTTACTTTCCAAAAATCCATATATCTAATTTCTACTTTTTTCCCTGTTGGTTTTATTCCCATAAATTCTCCTGAATGTATTGCTTCTTGCCGTCCAAAAGCAGCTGCCCATTCACCCATAAACAACCTTGCTTCATCAATGCATACTTTATTAGAAAAAGCTGCTTGAAAAGGGCGTTGCCAATTATCCTTGAATTCCTGCAGACCAACTTTTTTCCCGCAACCTTGATTGCCCATCCATCGGAAACCTTCGGAGAAAAACTCATCAATATCATCAATGCGGTGGTCGTTAAGTCCGTCGATCATGCCTTCAATTAGAGTGCGGGTTTCATTTGTTTTAGACATATCCGTGTCGCGGCTGAGCACGGCTTGATCAGGTCGTGATCCCTTCATACTGCATCCTTTCCATTTAACATTTTGGTCCTGCGATCAAATACATTTATGTCAAGCTGGACATAAATATCGATCATATCTTCCAAGACTTGGTCTTCGTCATTATTCTTTCCCCAAAGCATTCCGACGCTATTTAATGCCTGAAAAGGCGTGTTGATTTTGATGCTGACATCCTTATCCATCAGATCAAAAAATAGCTCTTTTGCTGAATTGTGATTACCGGTTCTTAGGGCATCACGCAACGGCAATAATGCCACTTTGTTATAATTGTGAGGTGTCATCCCTTTACCGCACCTGCTGTAAGACCAGAAACAATCTGGCGCTGGAAAAACATAATTAATAAAAATAAAGGAGCAGTTGAAGAGACAACTGCAGCAACTGCAAACATAATATTTCCTTGAACTTGAACCGTACCAAGAAAACTAGCAACAGCTGGAACCATGGTCTCGTTGGGTTTGCTTAGAAGCATCGAAGTTACCGCGTAGTCGTTGTATGCCAACAAGAAGCTAAATAAACCAGTTGTAATAACGCCAGGCCACATTACGGGCACAATAACATAACGAAATGCCTGAAATTGCGTGCAGCCATCAATCATAGCACTTTCATCCATATCTTTAGGAATTTTTAGAAAGAAGCTGTGAAGCATCCACAGCGTGAACGGTTGATTAATTGCCACCAAAACAACTATAGTAGTTATTTTCAAACCCCAGATATTCCATTCAAAAAACGGTAGCATGTAGCCTGAAACTAATGTGATATGAGGCATTGCACGAAATACCAAAGCTAGCATCAATATCCAAAATGCATAACGATAACCAGAGCGTGCGAGGGCGTAACCACCAATCGTTCCGATAGTAAGAGAAATCACAACCGTAAAGAAGACGATAATTGATGTATTTACTACGTTTCTCCAGAATTCCTCCACAATCCATGCTCCATAATAACCATTGAATGTAAATGCTGCGCCAGTTTCTCGCTGAGTAAAAATACCGTAAATTGCATTTGTCCAATCGGCCTTGGAAAAGAAATCACCTTGTACTTTAAAACTTCCCCAAACGGTCCAAAGAAATGGGCCAGCTGCAATCACTAGCCACACAGTTACAAAAAAGTAAGAAACAACTTGTAAAGTAGAAAGGCGTGTTTCTGAAATAGTTGTCATAAATTTGTTTCCTAATGCATCTTTTGGTTAAAGTCTTGCCAAGTACGGATCAGCACCGGTGTCAACAAAATAATAACACCAATAATAGTTAACATTGAAGTGGCACTAGCTGAGGCGTATAGAGGATTACCCGCCTCCCGCAGATCACTTTGAATAAAGGTACTCAAAGATTGTGCGTGAGCTTCAGCTTGAAAACTAATTATTGGCTCAAATACCCGAAAGTTATCCATTAAAAGCATGAGAGTGACAAAAGATACGATCGGCATTAAATACGGTACTACAATTTGCATCATAGATTGCCATTTGTTTGCTCCATCTATTAGTGCAGCCTCTAAAATATCGCTTGGGACAGTTTGAAGTCCTGCGTAAAAGGTAATAAAGCTAAAAGGAAGCGTATGCCATACCCCATAAAAAATCAGCATTATCCAAGTTAAAGGGGCAGATGACTTAATACTCAACGTCGGATCATTAAAAATATTCTGAAGCAAAGCTCCAATAATTCCTTCTCCATCAACCATCCAAGACAGTATCATTGAGCCAACAATCGTAGCTACGAGAAAAGGAAGAAGCGAGATAAAAATAGCTATGCCACGTAGCGCTTTTGGCAAATTATTGACGCCAACTGCAATGGCAAACCCAAGAACTAAAACCATTGGAGTAACAGTGAATGTATAAGTTAATGTGAAAATCATCGCTTTGTAAAATTTGAGGTCCATAAGCCCTGATAGAAATGAGCTGTATCCATTCGAACTACTCCAAATCTTTGCAACCTCTTTCGTTGCTAGGTGGGAGCGATCAAAGTATGTACCTAAACCATTAAATCGACCAAGCGGTTGATCTGCACGCAGATTAGCGGTGGCTTCAGCATCAATTTTTGTGGTTTCTGTACAACCGAAAGGATCACAACTTTTTGAAACAATCAATACCTTTTCATGCTCAACAAATAAGGACTGCACAATTACTGAAACAATCGGCAACGCGATAAACAGGACCATTGCCGACAAAGTTGGCAATATAAACCAGAAGAATGTATGATGTTTCATTCTTTGCAGTCCTTTGCATCTTTAAAGAATAAAGAGGGGCTGTGTTTTAGCCCCTCTAAAAAGGTAAGCCTAATTCAAATATCCAGCTCCTTTTGCTGCAGTTACGTATGCTGCCTCAACATCAGCCAAAGCATCCTCTGCACTTTCATTACCCTTATAGAAATCAACTAATTCTGATCCCAGAGCATTATGCATCAAATTAATGTATGGTATCATTGGGTAAGGTTTTGCGCCTGCAGCTGCAGTTTCGGAAACGCCAGCCGCGGCCGGGCCAGGCTTAAACCCATCGACTAGCCAAATGGCTTTATCGTTGTGTTCCTTCATCATATCACTTGTTAATCCACCAACTAGAGCAGCGAAAGAAGCCTCTGCATCTGCATCAGGGATATTTTTAGCAATGGTTATTCCATCCCACCACAAAGTTGCTGCCGGTATTGACCCGTTGTTAGCCGTTGGTGCAGCAGAAAGAAGTGTATTAGAAGAGACTTCGGCCGTTGAACCTTCGTCATCCAAAACTGCAGCTCCACGCGAACCCCACATAATAGCCATAGCTACCTTTCCACCTTCCCATAGTGCTTGTGTTTCATTAGAGGCTTGGCTTAGGTGATCTGGGTGAGTATATTCAAGTAGTGACTTGACTGAATTTAAAGCTGCTATTCCTGCTGCAGAGTTTACATTTGGTTCAGCTGAACCTTTCTTGAATAATTCACCTCCATTTGCAAAGAAAAACAAATTGAAAACTTCACCAACGTTCCAACCTACTTTCATATTCATCGCAATAGGATGTTCCATGATACCTGCTGCACGAATTTTCTCTGCTGCAGCAACCATTTCTTCAACGGAGCTAGGAACACCATTAACACCAGCTTGCTTAAGTATATCTGTGCGTGAAAATAAATGCTGCGAGTTTGCCATGAAAGCAACTGCCATTACTTTTCCGTCAATTGTGATAAGTTGGTTTGGCTTTAGATGTGAACCATATTTTTCAACAAGATCATTCAGCGGACGAACAAGACCATCATTCATTAATTGTGTTAGAGTTGAGTTTGCAACAATCACAGATGTATATTCGGCAGGGTTTGGCGTCAAAGCTTGGTTCATCATATCTCGAGTATTATCACGCAAGTTGACCGTAAATTCCCCCGCACTTCCCGAACAGTTAGACTCGGCAGTACCCGCAACGGCTTGGATAGCTGGAAAGTCAGAACCTAAGATCCTGACTGATTTGCCCGAAGGTCCACAGTCTGAAGCAAATGCAGCTGAACTCATCAAGGCTGTTAATGCAGTTGATAGTAAAATTTTTCTAAAAAACATCTTAATCTCCCTTTATAATTTTTGTTGTACTAAATCAAATCAAACTAATTTAAATTATAGAACATTATGTTTTTCTTCATTTCAAGTTTTTTTTGCATTCGTATGCAAAATAATTTAATTGTATATAGAACTAGTAAAACATAGTTTAACCATATGCCTAACTTTCAAAATGAAAAGCAAGTTATCCGCGAATACTATTCTGCTCTTGATAGTATTGAAGAAAATGACATAGAGAAGGTGATACTTACTTTTACGAATGAAAATTATATTTGGCGTGCCTTTTACCCATTTGAAGTCCAAAAAAATGTTAAAACTATAGTAGATAGTTTTTGGCGTCCGTTTCGCCATTCCTTAAGGTCTTTACAAAGAAGAACAGATATATTTTTTGCTGGTCAGAATTTTATTGATGATGGTTCTTCAGTTTGGGTTTGTTCTATGGGCCATTTGATGGGTTTATTTGATAATGCTTGGCTTAATATTCAACCTACTAAAAAGATTGCAATGCTTCGATATGCTGAATTTCATAAAATAGAAAATGAAAAAATTTCTGAGACAGCGTTTTATTTTGATATTCCTCATTTAATGATGCAGGCAGGTTACCAACCATTTAAAGATCAGACTGCAGCGCATTTAATCCAACCAGGTCCAGCACCGCATAATGGTTTGCTTTACGATGAAACAGATCCTAAAGAAGGACTAAAAACAATGAATGTTATGAATTCCATGATAAGTGATCTTGGAACGTGGCAAAGTGGTTTATCATTAGAAGAAGAGTTAGCAAGGACTTGGCATAATGATATGATCTGGTGGGGACCTGCAGGAATAGGGGCCACTTATACAATTTCACGTTACGCTCAGCAACATTCTGGTCCTTTCCGATCGGGACTAAGTGATAGGTCTTTTACTAGACATATAAGCCGTATAGCGGAAGGACACTATAGTGGATTTTTTGGTTGGCCAAATTTCACGGCTAAGCCAACAGGAAGTTACTTGGGGCTGCCAGCAAGTGATAAAAAATGTGAGTTTCGTGTTATAGATATATATCGAAGGGAAGGGAATAAATTGAAAGAGAACTGGATTTTCATAGATTTATTATATCTTTTTTTGCAAAATGGAAAAGACATTCTTGGAAACTTGGATCAACTAAACTAAAATGTTTATTGATGCCCACCATCATCTATGGGATTTAAATGCAGTTGAATACCCATGGCTAAATGCTAAAGGAATTAATCGATTTTTTGGTAATCCTGCTCCTATACAAAGAAACTATTTATTTGAGGAATTTAGAAAAGATTCCTGTAAGAATAAAGTTGGGGCATCGGTTCATATACAGGTTGGAGCAAAAGATCCTTGGAAAGAGGCTAGATGGATCCAAGGTATCGCTGATAAAAATCCTAATTGGCCAATCGTTCAAATAGTTTTTTGTGATCTTACCAAACCTAATCTTGAGAAACAAATAGACAAATTTATGACTTTAAGCACTGTTAGAGGAGTTAGGCAAATTATTGGAAGATCTCCAGATGAAGATCTAATATCTGGAACGAACACACTTTTGGATAATAGTAAATTTGTTTATGGTTTAGAGCTTCTTGGAGAAAGAAAACTTTGTTTTGAGTTGCAGTTAATACCTGAACTCATGAAAAAGGTGGCTTATTTGATCAAAAAAACACCAAAAACAAATATCGCTCTTTGTCATGCTGGTTCTCCTCATGACAGAAGCGAAGTTGGATTGAATTACTGGTCTAATGAGCTAAGGCGCCTCTCAGAAATAGATAATATATCATGCAAAATTTCTGGCTTAGGTATGTTTGAACCTAATTGGAGTTCAAATTCAGTATCTGGAATAATCAAAACATGTTTAAAACTTTTTGGATCAAAACGATGTATGTTTGGTTCAAATTTTCCTGTAGATAGTTTATTCTCAAATTATAAAGAATTATTTGAGCGAATTGAAAATAATATTCCAATTAAATTTCATCAAGATTTTTTCTTTAATACAGCTTTTAATTTTTATTCTTTTAAAAAAAATCAATTTAAGTTATAAAATTAGAATCTTAAAAAATTGTTTTAAAGACATATTTTTTCTAAATTCTAAATTTTTTTTAGTTTACAAATAATTTAAATTGTTAATTTAATTTGGCTAGTATGGATATAGTTTACTCAGGATTTATTGAAGCGATAGGGAACACTCCACTCATACGTTTAAAAAAAGCAAGCAAAATTACTGGTTGCGAAATATATGGTAAAGCAGAATTTATGAACCCCGGTGGTTCTGTGAAGGATAGAGCTGCAAAAGCAATCATTGAACACGCTGAAAAGTCTGGCAGTTTAAAGAGTGGTGGAACGATAGTAGAGGGGACTGCAGGCAATACAGGAATAAGTTTGGCGATGTGTGCTAATGCAAGAGGGTATAAAACTGTGATTGTCCTTCCTGAAACTCAAAGCCAAGAGAAAAAAGATATGCTGAGAATTTGTGGAGCTGATTTAAGGTTGGTTCCAGCAGTTCCTTATAAAGATCCTAATAATTATGTCAGATATTCAGAAACACTAGCTAAAGATCTATCGAAAGATACAAGTGATGGAGTAATTTGGGCAAATCAATTTGATAATATTGCCAATCAAGAAGGCCATTATCAAACAACAGGACCAGAGATTTGGAAGCAAACAAAAGGAAATATCGATGGCTTTATTTGTTCTGTGGGTTCGGGAGGAACGATTGCAGGAATAAGCAGATCTTTAAAAGAGCATAAACCTAACATTACAATTGGATTGAGTGATCCATTGGGTTCGGCATTGTATAACTATTATGAAAACGGTGAACTTAAATCAGAAGGGAATTCAATAAGTGAAGGTATTGGACAAGGAAGAATTACAGATAATTTAAGCTTGGCAAAAATTGATCAAGCTTTCCAAGTGTCAGATGAAGAAGCTCTCCCAATAATTTTTGATTTACATTCTCAGGAAGGACTACTGTTAGGTGGATCAAGCGCTATTAATGTCGCTGGCGCAATAAAAATGGCAAGAAAATTAGGACCTGGGAAAACAATAGTAACTATCTTATGTGATTCTGGTTCAAGATATTTTTCAAAGTTATGGAATCCCAATTTTTTGAAAGAGAAAAACTTACCTATACCTGACTGGTTAAAATCATAATGGCTCATAAATGATAAAAATTGCCATTATTGGGTTTGGAGCAATTGGAAAGTATGTTTTTGATAATCTTAAAAAAGAAAACATTATTATAAGCAGCCTGATCTGCAAGAATGGTAGAGAAGAAGTAGGAAGAAGAGCTCTTGAATCAAATCTAGAAATATGCAATTCAATAGAGCAATTTAAAGATTATCCTGATTTGATCTTAGATTGTGCGGGCCATTCTTCTTTGAAAGATTATGCTCCTGATGCTCTTCTCAAAGGCATAAATTTTATTACTCTTTCTTCTGGGGCATTGGCTGACGACAAACTTTTTAATAAAATTAAAAAATCTGAAATAAAGGGGAAATCAAAACTTATAATAGCCCCTGGAGCAATTGGTTCACTTGATATTTTAACATCTGCAAAAAATGACGAGATCTTTGAGGTTTGTTATACTGGCAGGAAACCACCACAGGGGTGGATTGGTTCAAGAGCAGAAAATATCTTAGATTTAAAAAATCTTAAAAGTAGTTCACAAATACATTTTTCTGGCAATGCAAGGCAAGCTTCAAAACTTTATCCAAAAAATGCTAACGTTACAGCAACGATTGCTTTGGCAGGTATTGGTTTCGATAAAACTAAAGTGACACTTATTGCAGACAATTCAATTACAGAAAACATCCATGAATTGTCAATTTTTGGTAAATTTGGTTCTTCTAATTTTAAAATTTTTGGAAAACCATTACCTAATAATCCAAAGTCCTCATCCTTAGCAGCAATGTCAATGATATCAGAAGTAAAAAAATTTCTAGATATATTTTAAATAACTATGTAAAAAAAAATATGTCCTACGATTTAGCAAAAAAAGTTTCTCATCATAGTAACCATTTAATTGATTTAAGGTCTGATACTGTAACTAAGCCAAGTATTGGAATGCGTAAAGTAATGGCAGATGCTGAAGTTGGTGACGATGTTTATGGTGAGGACCCAACTATTAATAAGCTTGAAAAAATGCTAGCGGAAAGACTTGGCAAGGATGCTGGTGTATTAATGACGAGTGGAACTCAAAGTAATCTATGTTCAGTTTTATCTCACTGTGCTCGAGGTGAGGAAATAATTATTGGAAACTCGTATCATATTTTCATAGATGAAGCTGCAGGAGCTTCTGTTTTAGGTGGAGTGGCTATGGCTCCTATCGAAACAGGAAATGACAATGAAATGATACCAGAAAATATTTCTAAAGCAGTAAAACCAGATGATTCGCATTGTCCCATTTCAAAACTGGTATGTATGGAAAACACTGTGTGGGGAAATGCTATTTCTCTAAATAAAATGAATGATGCAAAAAATGAAGCAGATAAACATAATCTTTCAACACACTTAGATGGTGCACGTTTTTTTAATGCTATCACTAAATTAGGTTGCTCGGAGATAGATCTTGCTAGTTGCGCGGATACAGTCTCAATTTGTTTATCAAAAGGTTTAGGATCCCCAGCTGGATCAGTACTTCTTCTGCCTAGGGAGCTGGAGAGTAAAGCAAGGAGATGGAGAAAGATGCTTGGTGGAGGAATGAGACAAGCAGGTGTTTTTGCTGCAGCTGGAATATATGCTCTTGAGAATAATGTAAAAAGATTATCAGAAGATCAGCAAAGAGCTGAATATCTTGCCAGTGAACTAAAAAAATATGTCAATGGAAGTGATGAAAATGATATTAAACAAAACACAAATATGGTTTTCTTTACACCTCACA
>Ga0209404_10001287_pt1 | contig 17290 bp, 30 predicted proteins | sample TroAtlMetagenome_2_FD_187447 | JGI IMG/M metagenome (GOLD analysis project Ga0209404, IMG submission 187447) | Marine eukaryotic phytoplankton communities from Atlantic Ocean - Tropical Atlantic ANT8 Metagenome (SPAdes) (version 2) | ecosystem: Environmental > Aquatic > Marine > Oceanic...
AAGGTCTAATAAGTATTTTTGCATCTTACTATTATGTACACTGTCGTATTCATAATCTTCAATAAAATCTTGCAATTCTTTTGATTCAACATTACAGCTTTCTATTACTTGTGGTTTTAAACAATTAATAGAAAGATAAAATGGATTAATCAATTTAAATAAATTATAATTATATGAACCTATATTTTGTATAAGTGTATCAATATTTAAAAGGTTCATTGCTTGTACAGTTATATTAAAGTCAAGCTTATATGGTTCTACATCTTGTATTTCTTCTATTCCCCTAATTACATCTTTATGTTTTGTAGGAAATCTTATAAGTTCATTAACATCTTCCCAACCATCTATACTTATGCTAATATGTAATTTTTTAAATTTAGATAATATCTCTAAAAATTTTGGTGTATTACTTATACCATTTGTTTGAATAACAATATTTGTATTTTCACAATTCCAAGAATGATAAGATAACTTTTTTAAAAACTTTTGTACTGATTTCATATAAAATGGTTCTCCACCAGCAACATATATTTCCTCAGCCTTATTAATACATTTTGAGTATATCCATTCCCAATCTAATTCTTTTCTTCTATCTTTATAATCACTATTATATTTTGTCCATAATTCTATATCTTGTTGCCAAGCTGAACTATTTCTTGGAGTACACATAACGCATTTTAAATTACAAGTATTACCAGGACGTATATCAAATCTTACTAAATCTTTCTCGTGTGTAACTCGTTTAAGACTTTCCAACCTTTTACTGTGTTCGTTGTGTCTTTCTTTAGACAAACAAGCGATACAACTTTTTTCATAATTTAATGTTGGCCAAAGTTCTTGATTTTTGATTTGAATTTCGTCAATAGAATCCACTGTACCCACGGTTCCGTTATATAAACAACAAGGTTGAATTTTATAACCACTGTCGGTATTATCTAAATATATTGCATTTATAGGTTCTAAGCAATCCATATAAAAAGGGGCCGCTAAGAGTGTCGGCCCCTGGAGTCACATTCTGTCTAAAGAATGTTCTTTAAAACGCAAGGCTGGCTTTAAGAGTAGTAACGCCATCTGCGCTTCCTGTCTTAGTCCAATCAGCAGTCCAAATACCACGTGTCAATGAAACACCAGTTTCTTTAACACCAGCACCTGTTTTACTAGCTGATAATTTAACTGTACCTAAACCTTCTAGAGCTCTAGATACTGAACCCTCATTTTTTGAGGTGCCATCTGCATTTGAATCATGAGTACCACTTAATGTTAAGCCACCCATAGTAGTTGAAACAGTTGTTTCTAGGTTTGTACCTGCTGTTACAGTATTATGTACTGCTTTTACAGTTACTCCACCCCATGTTCCAGTAGCCGTGGTTTCTCTTTCTGAAGATGTCAGATTAGTAACACCAACAGTCATACCAGCAAGTGAACCACTCGCATTAATTTCTGTTGAGCCACCAGAAACTTGGCTCATACCAATTGTCATACCTGCAGCAGTTGCTGAGATAGATAATTTAGTTGAATCAGGATCGTCACCTGACCAATCGCCTAGTTTTAGTGTAAGACCACTTGTAACAGTCTCTACATACATGTCATCTACGTCAAAAGATTCATCAAGTACAACGGTAACGCTCGAGTTGCCTGATGTGCCTTTCATTGTAGTAGTTATATCTTGAGTGTACGCACCATGTGAATCTAGTGTACCTTCGTATAACCCTGATAAGCTAATGCCCGCAACAGAAGTTGCAGATAATAGCATTGCCGCCGTCGCGACTAATAGTTTTTTAAACATATGCTTTCCTTTTTATTTTTTAAAAAATATCCTTTTTTTAGTAGGGATTGAACTACTGAGGATTATTTATATACTTTTTATATAAGCTTTCCTCTTTTTCGTAAGCTTCGACTTCGTCTAACTCACGATTTTCGTGTAATTGTTGAACGTGTACCATTTCATGGCATACGGTTAAGATAGTTTCTTTAAAACCAAGACGTGTATCAATTTCAATGTCGTACTCATCATCTTCAGCAGAATCAGTAGTCCAACCTTTAACATTGTCTTCCGATATATCTTCAACCGAAACAGAGACTAAAATCTCTTGTGGTATATTTAATTCTTTCTTACAAAAATCAACAATATCTTCCATTAACGCCATAGTCACCTCCACTTATTTTCTACTCATTGCACCTGGCCATCCACGGTCTAAAATATGAGGCTTATTTAATTCTTTTTCAATATCCTCAATTATTCCTTTTGCTTCTAAAGCCGATGCAGATATATCATAGCGTTGGTACCATTGTCCCATCATTCCGATGTGATTCAGTTTAGCTTTTAGTGCTTCGAACTGCATTTCTACCTTCGCCATTATAAATCATGTGATATAGGTTTATTTATATTATTTTTTCATTAGACACTCTCCATTTGCAACCGAATCACCGTATCCTGTAAGATATTCTTTATGCCATTCTTCAACGGTTTTATCACCTTTACAAGACTCAGGTAATGCTTGTGGATTTTCGCATTCACGATTTGCAACCCAACCAGCTACATAAAATTTAGATTTGCCACGTAAGTGAGCAGTCTCTTGTTCTTTATTAGTTACTAAATTTGCCATTTATTCTCCTGTAATAATATTATAAATTTCTTTCCAACTTTTCACTCTAGCACAAGGATAATCACTACCCTTATTCCAAGAATGTTCAATTAAAATACCTGCAAGACCAGCATCGTTACCCATCTTAATGTTTGCTGCCTTATCTTCTACCCACCAACATTCAGTATCAGCCCAGTCTTCTATTAAGACTTTGTCTTTATCTTCACCAGTGTTTAGAATAGTAAACCCCTCAAATACATCGCCAAACACATTTCTTAAGTTTTCTTTGCGATACTCTTGAGCGAGTTTACAATTGGTTTGCGAAGTAATAACATGGAAAATATATCCATGCTCTTCATGCAATTTACGAACATATTTAACAGCATCACGTAATGGAGATAATGTTTTCATCTCTTCAGACCTGTTAAACATGTTGACATACTTTGCACCAGTTTTTTGTGGAATTCCACATGCTTTTCCAACATTGTAATGTTCGTGTATTCTACGAATACCTTTAGTCTTTTCTAACCAACGATAAAAATGAAATTCCCAATCTAATAGGACTCCATCGCAGTCAGTTAAAATTACTTTATCTTTTATTTCACGTAGCATATTTACTCCTTTTTGCTTTATCGCGGTCATAATTATCCATTAAACACCAAGCCTCTTCAGGCAATTCATCATATGCACAACACATACTTTTTTGCATATCTGGTCTTAATAATTCGTCTTGGTCAAGAAATGGGTGAAACCCTTTTTCGTCTAACCATAATCTTGCGGAACGTAATCTTATTCCTTTTAGCTTTCGCTTTTCAATTGTAGCTTCAGCCCATCTCATAATAAGTCCTCTACACCTAATTTAATAAATTCTTTTTTCGCATCGATTTCATACTCTTTAAATAACTTTGTGTTATTATCAAGTGCAGTACCTTTACGTTTTGGATGATAATTTACATCCCATCTAAATGAACCTTTATGTGCTTTACCTAACTCTGCTCGTTTAAAAAATACCTCATTTGGTATAACTGAAACGCGTTCATTAGCAAAATCAACAATACAAATATCATCACATTTACCTTGTTTAGGATATAAACCACCAACAGCTAATGAACCATTAGGTTTCCATTTATTACCTTCATGACCACCTGTCGATTTTACTTCTTTAGTTCTACCATCACCGCCTTCAACATCATAACCTTCACCATGACGAATATTACCTTTAAAGTAATTTCTAATTAATTTTTCTCCACAACTGGCAAATTCTTGCCTTACTCTATCAGGATTTTTAAAAACTTCTGACACTGTTGTTGTACGTAATGAATTTGCAATCATTCCTTTTAATCTCATTTCATTCATCAATGACATTATAATATCTCCATTAAAGCCCAACTCCAAATAATGGCATTAGCCATAGTTAACATTATTACTAAAAAATTATTAATAGTCATATGAACTCCTTTTATAAATTGCAAATGTATCTGCCATAGCTTTATGACACCAAGATTGTGGACGTTTATACACACCTGGTATTGATACACCTCTAAATATATACCTTACCTTTATTCGTGAAGGTGAACTAAATTCACCTTGAAACCAAGGTAGTAATTTTATTGGTATTCCCTTTGCCAAACTTGTTTCATTGTCTGGACTTTTATATTTCATCATTAATTCATCAAGTGTCATATTAAGCTCCTACGTGTGATAGTGAATGCATACCTTCTGACATTTCACAGATATGCTGGTTAATTAAAGAATCTATTTCTCTCTGTCGTTTTTCTTCTTTAGAAATAAATTCCCTAGGTGGGATAAACATATTTTCAGCCCAAAACTTTGCTATTTCTTCATGTGAATCGAAGAAGTTTGAACCATACCACCATCCGTTTGACATAAAATCAAATTCAATAATTGCATGAACTTTCCAATCTTTATAATATTCATCAAATGTATAAATGTAAGTAAGCCCATTATGCATAGGGTAACCATATTTGTCCTTTTTGTTATAATATTTAGCTAAGATGACATTTTTGTCTTCATAATCAATATCAATTAATTTATTTTTTAGAGTTGGTTTAAACATTTTTGGTTCCTTTTTTATTGTATATAATAATATTATACCATAGTTTTGCCATTTCGTGTAAGAACTTATGGGTCCAGTTCCGACGAGTCAGTAGGCCAAGCATTACCATCTTAATAATGTTTCTCGGTCCCAATCTGAATGTAATAAGACTTGTTCTAAACTACACCTAAGTCCAACATGATAATCATCTAATATAACATCCAAAACAACTCCACATTCTCTTAAGCGTTCAACTTCACTTAATCGAACACCGCTTTGTTGCAATATTGAGCGAACAGTTTCTCGTCTTGTTTCCCAACCATCATAACCTATATGTAAAGTACCGTGTTCGGGTTCAGTCCAAACATGGTCTGAACGTCCAACCAATCTGTGTATTAAATCTGTTATAACCATAATATATGTCCTTTTTTCATTTTATAGTACTATTATACCATAGTTTTACGGCGGCGTGTAACTTTATGCGCATAAAGTACTATTTTTCTATTAAAGGGGATTTATGTAGAATATTTTTCTATAACTTTTACTAGCTGCTTATCCCAATTATCCCTATGTTCTATAAAGACTTGAGGTGGAGCATTATCTACAGATATGACTGTTACTAATTGTGTTATTGGTTGACCAGTTCTCTCTTCCCATGCAATAGCATAAAAACACTCTTGCATAAAATAACTCTCAATCCATTCTTTCTTTTTTGTTTTACGTGAGGTTTTATAATCAATGACTGATAATTTACCATCAAATTCTGCTATACAATCCACTCTCCCAGCTACTCCCAAATGGTCAGAATATAGTGGTAATTCTTGTCCATATACTGTTCCTATACGGTCATCTAATATATTTTTAATTCTATTAAAATCGAATAGGATATTAGGCATTGCACCCTTTGCATAATCAGGGTCATTATTTACATACTTCTCACACATTGCATGAACTGCAGTCCCACGACCAGCAGCTTGTCTTGAAATTTTATTAGCTTCTTCATGACCAATTCTATCTCGCCATTCCATAATAGCTTTCTTACTTAATTGGCCAAGGATTGTTGTAATTGATGGATAGTCACCTTTAGGTGTAGAGTATTTCCTTCCGCTAGTTTTGGTGACTGATTTAAGGTCTTTATAACCTAAGTCAACTGGTTCGTGTTTAAACATTATCTAATAGTCTCACCCATAGTTGATTTTTTACCAGCTTTCTTATGCATTTCTTTAAGCCTATCATTAAAGGCATCAGTTGTTTTAAGTCTACCTTCACCTCGACCTTGAATGGTTGTAGGTACTCCAATAACCTGTTCACAATTATGCTCTTTATAATAAGCTTCAAGCTTAGTATGAGACATTACATCTTCCCATACTTCATCAGTTTCATTACTCTTGAATGTGTACGTTGGCATCTCTATTCCTTATAACTATTCCTTTCCACCATCTAACAAGCCACATAATTTTTTGTGGGTGATGTTCTGGGTCAGGTAATTCATTTTTAAAATATTCTAAGAATTCCTTAAGCTCTTCATCACTTTCGAAATATCTCACGAATGATATCTATTACCATCAAATATACAAACAAAATAAGCACCTTCATCGCCAGCTTCTACTTTATGAAACACACCATCTTCAATTAGTACCATTTGGCCAGCACGAATTTGGAACTTTTTTTCATTTAACCACATATGACCACCACCTTCGATAAACATATAGACTTCTTCTTGTCCTTCATGTTTATGACCAGATGTTGCTTTACCTGGTTTTAAATCAGTAGAACTAACGACAAGATTATTTAATTCAGTATTATCACGAACTAAATATCTGTCATCTTCTTTAACTACATGACCATCAATATGTCTCATACTCATTACATCTTGATTAGCCATTAGTTAAATATCCTATTTCCCCAAACTTCAATTGCAAGTTTTTTTGATAAACCACGAACTGCTAATTTTTTTTGTTTGGCTGCGTTTAAAATTTTAGCTTCTCTTGGGTCAAGAGATTCTAACATAGTTTTAAAAATACCATCGGCTTGAGTTCTATTTAATTTTTCATTAGCCAACTTTGCGTATCTTTTAGTCTCCATATTTATTGTTGTATAAACTTCATGTGGTACTGCAGGTTTATATTCAATATCAGCAGACAAATTTAATTTTATAGTTTTATCATAGTTAAGACGCATAAGAGTTCTTAATGCTAAGCTATCATTATCTAATAAAACTTTGGCTCTACTCTCCCTATCGTTTTTTCTTCCTAACTCTGTAAAAACTTCATGTATTTCCATTAAAATTCTCCAGCATTTTCTATTAATAATTTCATTCTATTCTCAATTAAGTATGTTAATATATTACTCCTTTGAGGGTATTTATAGTTTTCATATTGGTCAATAGATTCCTTTTTAATCGATTTAGGTGTTCTCTCTAAATCAATCATTTCTCTATTACGCATATAATTTCTAAATACTTCTTGTGGCATAACTTCTTTGAGCCTATCTTTATTCTCCCACCATTCTGCCATCTTCTTTTTAGTCATTGGACTTTGTCTAATATGGTCTACCAAAACATTATCTGGACTTAATACATTAGGAACACCATCACCTGAGTCACCTTTTAATAGATGCTCAAATAAATACCTTGTTGGATTATTGTCCTTTACCATTTTATTAAATAAAGGTGACCATTGAATAACGTGGCCATGCTTTTGTAATTGAATAAAATCTTTATCTGCAGATATAATCACCACATCTTCTCCTACCATAGGACATGCTTTATGCATAGTTAATGCACCAATAATATCATCTGCTTCAGCTTTCTCTATTTTAATAACTGCGTATGGAAAATTATTACGTATATCGTTTAATGTTGAGTCAATTAAATCAAAAATCTCACCCCAATCATATTTGTCCTTTTCTCTTCCAGTTACTCTATTTGCTTTATATTCTGGGTAGACATCTCTACGCCAAGATGGACTATCACAACATATTACTATTTTGCCATATTTACTTTCAGTATATTTTTTCCTATATAACCTTAAGTTATTTAAAATAATATGTTTAACTAAATTTTCAGAGAGTCCTTCACCTCTATTTAAAGAACCCATTATTGAACCTATTGCTAATCCATTAAAATCAACTAATACCATAATCTATATTATATCATATTTTACTGTAAATGTACATACCCTTCTGCTAATTTTTTTATAGAACCACCACCAATTTTTATAGCTATAATTCCATTATAATTATTTTCCTTTAAAAGTACATCTTCATCAAATTGAATTTTTGCCTCCATATAATTCGTCTGACCTCGGGTGTCGCAGAGACAAATGATTTCACGCTTAAAATTGTGTTTTCCGTGTTTTTCAATATCTTCTAATAATCTTTTAGATGAACCCCAATAATCTTGCCAATCTGTTTCTTTTTTTACTTTACGTTTTCTCTTAAAACCCTTTAAAGGATTTAATTTCCTAACGGTGTTGAAGTATTTACGTCCAATATAATCATATCCATTAGCCAAGTTGGTAATCCTATACACAAAACCATAATAATCGCCAACCATATCAGAAGTAAACTTCTGTCCATTATGTGTCCAATCGGTCTTCGTCGTAATCGTATTCTGATGCATCGAAACCTCCACGCTGTGCCCATTCTAAATTTGACCCACAAAAAGGACAATGTGTAGTTGGTGCATCCAACTCAATTGACTCAGTAGCAAATCCCATTTCATCTTTAACCATAACCTCAAATGGTTGGCTATTACAATTATTACATATCATAAACTTAACTCTCCTAATTCAATATGAGTCATCATCATCTCATATCCACCAATCATTTTTCCATCAATTTCTATTTGAGGAAATGTCCTTGCATTTGGTACTGCTTTAAAAAAATCTTCAGGTGTCCAAGGACTAAACTCATCTTCGATATTTCTTTCTTCATAACTAATTTTTTTACTTTCTAATAATGCTTTTGCCCTATCGCAAATAGCACAATTGTTCTTACTCCATATAACTGCTCTCATAAACTTAATCCTTTTAATGAATTTTTATCTACGTCTTGTTTAACTCCACCTAATGTGTAAGACGTTATTTCTGTTTCTTGTGGTGCTACTTGCACGTTCCCCCCACTTATCCATTTTTCAGTCCATGGAAGTGGGTTATGTTGGTGTACTGAAAATGGTACAGTATAACCAAGACTTTTAATTCTTTTTGCTCCAATCCAACGTACATATTCTTTAAGGAGCCCACCATTTAATCCAATCATTGAACCATTATTAAATAAATAATCACACCATTCTTCTTCTTGTATTAAACAATCTTCAAATAATTTCATTACATCATCATTTGTTTCTTCTTTAATTTTTACGAAATCTTTATCATCTTTAATTAATTGCCTAATTATATTAAGGCTTGCTGCAAGGTGGAGATTCTCATCCCTAGCAATTAACTTAATAATTTTTGCATTACCTTCCATTTGTTTTAATTCTGCGAATGCCCATGAGCATGCGAAGCTCGCATAGAATCTTATGCCTTCCAATATGTATATAGAAATTAAACATAAGTATAATAATTTTTTATGTTTATAATTTCCGTATGGACCTTTCCAATTAATTAGATTATCATAATGTTCAGATATATCCTTTGCGCAATCTAATATTTCTGGAATAGATTTAATCTCATCAAATACTTTAGATGGGTTAGGGTATACATTTCTAATTAAGTGGGTATAAGACCTTGAATGAATAGTCTCAAAGAATGCCCATGTCTCTATACATAATTCTAATTCAGGGTTACTTGCTATGGGTAATAGTGCTAGGTCAGGACTTCTGCCCTGTACACTATCTAAAAGGATTTGTCTTTTAAGGTTTGCAGTAAAGATATGTTCTTCATTTTTAGTTAATTTATTAAAATCAATTTTATCTTTTGTGACATCAATCTCATCTGGTGTCCAATAAAATGATAACATTTTCTCATATAATTTTTGGATAGCTGGATATTTAACTATATCATATCGTGCTATATCAACACCTTCATCAAAAAACAAATTTTTTTCTAAATGATTTTTGGTGTTTATCTCAAATACACTTTTTTTCATACAATAAAACTTTCTCCACAGCCGCATTTGGCTTTTGTATTTGGATTGGAAAATTCGAAACCTTCGTTAAGACCTTTTTTAAGATGGTCTATTTCTGAACCGTCTACGTATACTAAAGATTTTGGGTCAACTAAAATAGGAATATCTTTATCCTTAAATTCAGTATCTTCTAAATTTTTATATCTGGACCATTCGAGTACGTATTGTAAACCTGAGCATCCTGCCGATTTTACCAATATTCTTAACCCTCTATTATCACCAATAGATGTTTTAAGCTTTTCGGCTGCAGTGTTAGTTAGGGTAATCATGTTAATATATATACGTAAAAAGAGACCGGAGTATTGGGTGACAAGGAACTCCGGAGAAAACCTTGGTTAGCTATTATGCAGCTAACAAATAATCGTTTTTGCCGATTAAATTTTCATTTTAAAGCCTTTGTTGGCTGACGAGTCTCAAGCGGATCTGCTACCTAATCGAAGCCTTGTCTCCCCCACTAAATAATACTACCTGAATATTATTTGGTGGAGGAGGTGGGAATTGAACCCACGTGTTAAGTGCTCCTACCTTCACCTTTACGTCGTTATACAACTCACTTCATTTTTGAATGAATGTTATGCATCATCATGAGTTAGTAATTTCCAAAGTATTGCTGCGGAAATTAATCCAACTAAACCAGCATCGCCTAGCTGATGAACTATACCAATAATTGTACCAATGACGTCACCGCCTAAGAAAGGTACGCTTCCGCCAAATACGATTTGTAACATAATTGCCAAACCAATAAGTGACATTGCTATAGCCGTTGCAGCGGCTACGCCGCTTGTGATTTTATCTAACATATATTCTCCTATGTCGTTTTTAAAAATAGTTTAGCCTTATTTCGAAGGTACACCTTCCCTGAAACTCAAGGAATTCTTTAAATACTGTTATTATATATATGCTTCTACCATGCCTGCTTCCATCTTATATGATTTATTATTCTTGAGGCATGTCACTGAAACTGGGTACTTAGAACGTCTTTGAACAAAATCTGTTATTTTTACTTCACCCAACTGTGGTATATTTATAATATCACCTATTTTTGCACCAGTCATTGTGTAACATAATTCATTTTCAAATGTATCTTTTCCTTGTATCACTGCTGATAATTCAATAGTGCACGAGGTGGTTCTATAAGCTCCTCGTTTAATTTCAACATCAACACCGATTTCATTACTGAATTTTTTGAGTACCTTAGCTAATTCTGATTTGAATTCTGGAAAGGTGCTCTTCTCAAATATATCTACTTTTTCCATTATATATAACCTAACTTTATTTTGTTAGTACTATTATATCATATATATAACCGAATGTACACCCTTTTTTGGACTTTTTTTTACTTTTTTTATAAGGTACAACTTTCACAATAGTCATCATATTCTTTTTGACTATTGAAATTTTCCCTACTTAATTCTTCTTCCTCTTCACCAGCTTGGTCGTTTGTATTAAAATAATATAATTGTTTTCCACCATACTTATAAAAAGTAATTAAATCTTTAAGCATAATAGACATTGGGATTTTATTATCTTCATATTGAGCTGGATTATAAGAAGTATTTACAGATATTCCTTGGTCAACATATTTTTGTATGACAGCCATAATTTTTAAATATCCTTCAGGTCCTTGTTGGTCCCATAGCAAATCATATTTATTTTTAAGATTATGTATTTGTGGTACAACCTGAGCCATTACACCATCTTTAGATTGTTTATATGACACAAGAGCCCTAGGTGGTTCTACACCATTTGTAGCATTACCAATTTGAGCTGAAGTTTCGGCTGGCATTATGGCCATTAAAGTGGAATTTCTTATACCATATTTATGTAACTGCTTCCTTAAAGCCCTCCAAGGCATCCTTTGTTTCGGCTTAATTAGTTCATCCACCTCTTTTTTATAGGTGTCTATCGGCAGTATTCCGTGACCGTATTTGGTCTCCATGTTCTTATAACAACAATCCTTCTCTTTTGCCAAATCGGCACTAGCTTTTATGAGATAATAAGACCACGCTTCTGCATATTCATCAACCACTTCAAGAGCTTCATCATTATATTTAAGTCCTCTTTTAGCAAGGAAATATGCAAGGTTTATTATACCAACACCCAATGGTCTTCTATTAGTTGTTGACCTTTCTGCTGCAATAATAGGATAATTTTGATAATCTAATAAAGCATCAAGAGAACGTACAGCTAATTCACAATACTTTTCAAAATCATGTGGGTCATTTATTAATCCCCAATTAATTGCTGAAAGAGTACATAAAGATATTTCACCTTTATTTGTATCATCATATGATTCTAAACCGTGGCTTGGTAAATCTATTTCGCAACATAAATTACTTTGATGAATTGGCGCTTGTTTCTCTATAAATGCACCATGTGTATTTGCATGGTCTACATTCTGTAGATATATCCTACCAGTTTCTTTACGTTCTGTAATAAATTGAGAGAATACTTCTAAAGCAGGTAAAGATTTTTTTCTAATTGAATATGCTCTTTCATATTTTTCATATAACTCTTTAAATTTATTTTGGTCTTCAAAAAATGCATCGTATAATCCAGGCACATCGTCAGGACTAAAGAATGTTATTTTGCCGCCATTTAATAATCTCTCATACATTAACTGATTAAATTGAAATGCATAATCCATATTACGTACACGGGTTTCTTCTGTACCACGATTATTCTTTAATACAACCAAGTCTTCAAATTCATAATGCCATATTGGTAAATAAACAGTTGCTGCACCACCGCGTACTCCACCTTGTGAACAAGACTTGACACTTGCTTGAAATAATTTAAGGAATGGTATAAGACCAGTATGTACAGTAGAACCATCACCAATATGAGCACCTACTGCTCTAATTTTACCAGCATTAATACCTAAACCAGCCTTCTTCGATATATATGACACAATTGATGTTGATGTTGCATTAATAGAATCTAACGAATCATTTGATTCTAATACAACGCACGATGAGAATTGTCTTGTTGGAGTTCTTACTCCAGCCATAATAGGCGTAGGTAATGAAATATAAAATTGACTTACAGCATTATAAAATTCCCTTATAAACTTCATACGTCTTCCATTATACTTAGCAAATAATGTCATAGCAATCATTATATAAAGCACTTGTGGTGTTTCATATATTGTACCATCTGCTCTATTTTGTACTAAATATTTTGACTGCATTTGTTCCATGCCGGCATAAGTAAAGTCATCATCTCTAGAATGATTAACTATATAACTATTAATATAATCTATTTCAGCTTCTGAATAACGATTTAATATTTCTGCATCATATACACCAGCATCAATATTATGATTTATAATATCAATAAGAGGCCAAGGGTCTTTGTCACCATATACTATCTTCTTAAGCTTATAATTAATAAGCCTTGCTGCTACAAATTGGTAGTTAGGTGTATTTTCAGTTATGAGTTCGGCGGTGGATTTGATAAGAAGGTCATGAATACTTGTAGACTTCATTTTCTCATATATTTGAACATTAGCTCGCATTTCTATTTCAGAAACAGAAACACCAACTAAATCAGTACACGCCCATTCAAGAACCCGGTGAATTTTATTAATATTAAATGGCTCAGTTTCACCACTGCGCTTGGTTACAAAGATAGACGTCATGTCACTCCAAAAATTAAATTACGTTACAGTATATTTCCAGCAGATATAAGAATATTTTCTCTTGTTTTATATATAGGAACGCCTGCAAAATATGTTACAGGCTCTATAGAATCTAAATTCACAATAGTTCCTTTGGTACTTTCCAAAATATCATGATTTAGTATATGTTGACCAATATGAATATCTTTAACTTCTTCATTAAGGTCAAGCGAGGTATCATAACCAAGGTCTTCCAATACTTTTAATATATCTTCTTCAGCCATACCACTTTCTTCTTTCAACAAAAAGAGTGCAGCTGCATAGGACTTTATCATTCCTTTGCCAAATGGTATTTTTTCTAAAATTCTTTTTAAATTAAAAACTAATCTATGCCAATGTGTATAAGTTTCTTTTTGAATATTAGTGTGTAGTTTGGATTTAATTAATAGTTTACCCTTCTCATCAATAATACCTTCTTTATAAGCTTCAGTTTTTTTCCAAGGTGTCACAAGCAAACGTATAAACTTATACGTCATAAATAGTTCAACGGCACCTTCTTTTAAATATTGACTCATTTATAATTTCCTTAATACATCTATAATAGTCGAATCAAGTGGGATTTCGACATAACTATCTTCTGGTAAATAACTTAAATATACCAAGAAGGTTTTAACAATACTTTGTAAAGTATCATCTGTTTTAGACATTAGTATTTCTGCACATACACTAGGTCCTAAAACATTTCCTAAAATAATAATATGGTTTAATATTAATCGTTCTTTTAAATCATCATCACGATAATATCTATTAACTAAGCGGTTAATATATTTGAACCTAGATATATCTTCCTTAAAATCTTCAGTTGTTGCCCACTTGTCTCTTTGATAATGCTTCGCAGCATATAACTCGAAGTTATTTTTAGTTAATTCCATAATATATATTTATAAGTTTTACTTTGGTAAAACTCCTTTAGGAAACATTTCTTCCTTTAATTGATTTTTAAAGTCTTTTAATTGTTTCAATAAACTTTTTTTGCTTTTACGTTTGTCTAACTCAATACCAATTGTTCTGCCATACTCTTCCAAGTCATCCTTTGAAGACCTATTGGAATATGACTTAGCTTCAGAAACTTTTTTCTTTGGCTTAGTACCATTCCATTCATCAACAAATGCTTGGGTGTGGGGTTCAACTACTAGTAACTCACCGGCTGGTGAATAAAAACCATCTATGCCAGCGGTAGTACCTGCGGGGTATCTTGCTTTATTCATAATATCTCCTAATTATTTAAACATATATCTGATAGCCAGAAGTTTCTAAATCTTCCATCGCCATTCAGTTTCACTTCAACGTGATTGCTTCCTAGTTTATTTATTATACCCTCTTTACCATCAAGTGTTACTACGTCATCATTCACATTAAATAACTTACCAGCCACATACTTATCTCTAAGCATTGAGACTCGTTCTAATTTTATATCTTGTCTAAAAGATTTTTCTTCTTTTAAACCCATACCTTTACGGACTGCATTCATTAGTCCCTCGGCATCTTTAAATCTTTTTGGTAAACCACTTGTAAATGCAATAAGGTCATTCTTTTCTGCAGCATCTCTCATTTTAGAAGCTGACATACCTTCTGCTCCATCGGCATCTGGGTCTCTTTCACCGGCACTTATAACATTTATACTATCAAATTCATAAAAACCATGAGGAGCTTTTTTACCATTTTGTTTATTTACAAGCTTTTCAAATTCTTTTACTCTATCATCACCAACAAATAATTCTAAATTTTTATATCCATCATCATAAGCAGTAACTAATGTATCCCAAATTGTTTTGACTTTTTTATCCATAAGAATATGTCTAGCATGCTTAGGCATAACCTTACGCATATATTTAATTTTAGTCTTCCAATCTAATGGGTTCTTTTTATTATCTGTGGTTTGGGTTGCATATACGCGATGATCGCCTGAACCCTTAGACATACTAACATCTAATAGCTTTTCATGGCCGATTGTGGGAGGATTAAAACGACCAAAATTTATGGTGACTGTTTTATCGGCCTCTTCTCTAAGATAATGCTCTTTAAATGTTTGTAATGCCATTAATCTGGGTGCTTTATTTTTTCAGCTTCTTTAATTGCTTGGTCAAATTGGTCAAGTGCAGCTGTCATTTTGTCATAAACATCCATATATAATCCAGAATTTCTACTCATACTTGGACCAACGTCTGCATCCATTTGGAATATAAAATCTGCGTGTTGTCTTAATTCAAATGCTGCTTTTTTAGTTCTTGAAACTTGTGTATACATTTGTTTTGGTGTCCAAAGGCCTTTAATAGGTCTTATCCTTTTAGCTTCATTAACATCTATATATGGTACAGGTCTATTGCCCATTTCTTGCAACGCCGCTTGTACATTTATTGCTGCCATTATTTTATCCTCGCTATTTTTTTCATTGCATCTTGCATTATTTTACCGTCATCGAAGTCAAGGTATACCGCAACGTGGTCTTTACGTTTCATCATACGAAACTTAACACCTTTACCTTCGGGTCCCCGCTTCATTAAACCCTTAACAGCTTTTTGAATTTCTTTAGCTGAATCAACATCTGTTTTAATAATTGCACGTGGTTTTTCAAGTTTAGTTGCTTTGTTACCAAGTACTCCAGCTAATTCATCAGGTAATTTAACATTAAATCTACCAACTTTAGCTTCACCCTTTTCAGGCTTAACATTTTTTCCAATCCATGCTGCAACTGCAGCTTTCATATCTGCGATTGATGTGTTATCTTTAACAATTAATACAGTATCGCTACCTACCACCAATGCATCATCGTCCATATATGGTTTGCCTGGGTCTCTTTTTAATTGTTTTTTAAAATCTTTGTAAATGAAATTCATAGTTGCTAGCTCATCGTGAGCGTTCCACCTATGATTATCTTGTGGTCTTGCTTCGTTTATTATTGTTTTTAATGATTTCATAGTTATTCGGACTCCCACCCTTTGATTATATTTTTGCTAAAGTTGTTATAACTGAATTCCATTCGGTCTACAATCTTAACAGCGCCGTTTGTTAAATGGTCAATAGCAACATATCCTTCGGCACCCGTTACTCTAAACCCATCTTTAGTCTTTATAAATGTATTTATACTATCCATGCTATCCAAATGTGCTAATAGTTTTTTCTTGGCCGCAACCAATTCATTTTGCATATCAAACATAGTAATTAAATTAGCTTTATTGTCATCATTAAACCATTCAAGTGCGGCAATCTTTGCTGCTTCCTTTTTGGCTTTACCAGCATCTGACTTTAATCTTTCTATTTCATTGTCAAATCTATTATGAATCCAACTAATTAATTCTTCAGCGTGTGCCGCCGTGTTGTTAATTTCACTTTGCGCTCTAACCTTCGTATTTCGAAAGGTATTAATAAAGAGATTAATATCCGTATTTGTAGATACGTCTTTAAGCGTGTTAGAGGCGATTTTTTGAAAGAGTTTTCCTGCATTTGATATGTGTTTCGTGATTTCATCTGTATCCTTTTTGGTTAATGTGGCTAAACCAGATATATCAGGAAAGTTAGCAGATTTTTGCCAAACTGTCCTAACGGTTTTAAATGCACCAATAGTTACACCAAAAGATGCATTCATAGTTTCAAAGGTTGAACCTGAATAATAAGTATGCCACACTACTCCAATTTTTGCTCGCTTTATATCTGCGGCAGCTTCAATGGGTACTGCATATACTATAGTGTTTGGGTGAAAAGTTACATACTTTTTCCCATCAATTGTTTGATTTTTTAAGTCTTTTTTAGTGAACATAATGTCACCTTGGTAGACTCCTTTTTTAATACCAAGCTTACTTAATTCTTGAAATGCTACTGTGAGTTTTGCTGCTAAGTCAC
>Ga0209404_10001291_pt1 | contig 17241 bp, 13 predicted proteins | sample TroAtlMetagenome_2_FD_187447 | JGI IMG/M metagenome (GOLD analysis project Ga0209404, IMG submission 187447) | Marine eukaryotic phytoplankton communities from Atlantic Ocean - Tropical Atlantic ANT8 Metagenome (SPAdes) (version 2) | ecosystem: Environmental > Aquatic > Marine > Oceanic...
TCGGGGCAGGGATAAGAGGGATATAGGGTAGAGGAGGGAGGGGAGGGGGAGGGAGAGCAGGATAGAGAGGAGAGATAGACATAGGACATAGTAAGGAGAAATGCTATACATATTTCTGTAATCGGGGAAAATCGGGATAGGATATTATATATGGAGGTGGGGCCCGGTTAAATATAATGAGTTTTGATAGTGGTAGTAGGGTTGAGGGAGTAGGGGCAACACAGTGCCCCAATATATCTGACAACTTTTTTTTATGACATTAGCCTATATAGGTTCCCTTAGTAAGGAGCTAGTGTCACATTCTCCCCCTTATAAGATTATACTAAGTATAATCTTTAGGTTAAGTATAATAAGTAATGGGCTCGTGTCACATTTTTAATTTTAATAAATTATATGTAATTATCTTATCAAACATGTAATATTAAAAGTATGGCGAAACAGAAGTTATCCCCCAAAGCGCGGGCAGCAAAGAAAAGAAGAGATTTAGCATTCGCTAAAACCTTTGCTAGAAAGAAGAAGAAAGCCGAAAATCAAAGATTACGTAGAGCAGCTAAAAAAGCTGGGAAAAATATTAAAGGAAAAGATTACGATCACAAAACCAGAAGATTCACAAGCATAAAAGCTAACCGTGGAAATAGAGGACGCGGTACCAAAAAAGAAGGATAACCTCTATATAACCTAAATACCAATTATTATGACGTATTTTTACACGACTAAAACGTGGACTAGTCAACCACAAATCTCCGAAGACCAAATAAACCTTTGGAAACACCTCGCAGAAAAGAAAAACTGGAGGATTGTACAACTACCTAATGGTTTCTATCAAACCGAATACCAAGATCTAGAAAAAGATGACAAATGGTATGACGTTACTAGACGTGAAACGATGGATGGTGCTGAAGCTGCTATAGATGGCAGTATAGAACACTACGTTAAAAAAGTAGATTTCTTAAAAGGACCTAAAGTTGTAAAAACATTTAAGTAATATTTTAAACTAATTAAATTTAATCAAATGGAATATAGTCAACCTAGTGAGATTGTAAAAGATCTCAACTTTGGCAAAGATGCTAAAGGAAAAATAATGACAGGAGTAGATAAACTAGCGAAAGCAGTAAAATCTACCCTTGGAGCTTCAGGTAAGTGTGTTATATATGAAGACACTTATGGTAGACCACTAATCACAAAAGACGGTGTAACAGTAGCACAATCTGTTGTCTTGCTTGATCCTGTGGAAAATATAGGTGCCACACTTATTAAAGAAGCGGCTAACAATACAGTGAAAGAAGCAGGTGACGGTACTACTACAGCTATCGTCCTTGCGGAATCACTATTAAAAGAAGTTAATAAACCTGAATATGCAGGTGAATCATTAAGAGACATCAAAGATGGAATTCAATCAGGATATGAAAAAGTTGTGGAATATATATCTAAAAACTCCACACCAGTATCTGGTGACATGCTACAAAGCGTTTCATCAATTAGTTGCAACAACAATAAAGAGTTAGGTAACTTAATAGCTGATACATACGAAAAAGTAGGTAAAGATGGTGTCGTTTTAATGGAAGAAAGTGAAACAGACGAAACATACTCAGATATTGTAGATGGTATCAAACTTAGTTGTAAGTTAACATCACAACACTGGATGACAAATAAAGACAGACAGCTTTGTGAGCTTGATAATCCATATGTATTAGTAGTTGCATCGGAAATACCTAGTATTAGGAAAATACAAATAATACTAGAACATGTTATAAAAAAGAATAGAAGTTTACTTATAGTTGCTTCTGTAAGTCCGCAGGTTAAATCTGCGTTAATAATGAACAAAGTTAAGGGTAATATTAAAGTTAATATTGTAGATTCACCTGGCTTTGGTGCAAGTAAAAGAGATACTATTGAAGATTTAGCACTTCTGACTGGAGCTAAAGTTATAGATGAAGAACTTGGAGATGATTTAGATCTGATCCAGCCAGATTGTCTGGGTGAAGTAGTAAAATCTGTCACTGATAACAGAACTACAGTCCTGACAACTGGTGTTTTAAACAAAGATGTATCTGAAAGGGTTAAAGAATTGGAGAAAAAAATCCCAGAAATAAAAGATCCATTCTTTAAAAAGAAATTACAAGAGAGATTAGCTATGTTAAGCGGCTCTGTTGGTATAATTAAGGTAGGAGCCAACTCTAAGATAGAATTAAAGGAGAAAAAAGATAGAGTTGAAGATTCTATATACGCTGTAAAAGCAGCTTTACAAGAAGGTATTGTCCCAGGTGGCGGAATTTCTTTTCTAAATGCTGCAAGTAGTATAAAACCTGAAAATATAGGGGAGAAAATACTAGTAAAAGCTATAAAATCTCCATTCACTACAATAATGGCAAACGCTAGTATTGAAAACTACGAAACACCGACCAAAAAAGGTGTTGGATTTGACGTAATTTCCGGAAATCAGGTGGAAATGATCAAATCTGGAATCGTAGACCCCGCCTTAGTTACAAAAACAGCACTAAAAAATGCAGTTAGTGTTGTTTCTACTATAATTTCTGCAAATTGTGTAATCTCTAATATTAGAATAGACAATGCGAGCAGTTAATTTTTATATAGTAGTAGAAAATATTAAACAGGAGCCTAAAAAGGTTGCTGGATTAATAGTAAAAGACGATGATAATAGGTATTCTAAAGGAAAAGTCGTCACAATAGGTAATTTAGTGCAAGGTGTGTGTGATAATGATATAGTACACTATGATAAACACGCAGGCCATGAAATAAATTGGCAAGATAAAGAATATCAAGTTATAACAGTAAAAGACGTAGTCTTAGTAGAATGAAAATAACAGCATCCGATTTAAGGGAAATGCAGTTATTTAAATATTACAGGCTCGTTAGAAAATGGGCCTGTAAAACTTACGGGCTAAAAGATGCAGATCTAGAACTTTTAATTTACCTTGATTGTAAAGGTAGATTTACACGTAATGATTTTATAGATGGAGTTTATACTTATTCATGGGATAAGAATAGATGGGAAAGATTACGTAGTAAAGGTTGGATAGAAGTCTGGAGGCATCGAAACCGCACTTCAATCAAATATAGTATTTTTAAGACATCATTTAAATGCTCCCAACTAATAAGTAGGATATATCGCATATTATTAAGCGAAGAAGATCTACCTACTTCAGAAAGAAACAAATTTTTTAACAATAAATCATATACAGATAAAGTCTATAATAAGGCTATAGATGATATGATTAAAGATAAAGACAGATAATTATGACATGGCTTAAAAACATTAAAAGAAATTTTCCACAAGGTTCAGCAATTCCAATAAAAAACTTAAATGATCCAAACATCGAACCTGGTACTGGACCAGCAATAACACCAGTTGTAGAAGAAGGTGTTATACCATCAGATATGACTACTGGTAGATCTGGTCATTTAGACGAAGTTGTTTTAACAGCTAAACCTAAAAAAACTAGAACAGAGCATAGGTTAGATAAAACACAATCTAAAGGTGAAGCTGCTGCTGAAGCAGGAAACTATAATAAAGCAAATAGACTTCAAAGAAGAAAGCAAAGATTACTAAACAAAGTAAAAAGACAGGAAGGTAAAGATAAAAAGAAATACGTTAGAAAAGACAAAGCGTTTTGGGGAAGACAAGAAGATTCTCCAACAAAACACCTTGTGAACGCAAAAGGAAAACCTAAAAGTAAAACTCACCTTAGCAAACATAAAGCAAATTTTTGGGGACCTGAAGGTCACGGAGATAGATCTCTTAGTGGTGTAGTGGCTGAAGGAATCAACACTGTGAAAGAAGGAGTAGACGCAGTCACAACAGAAGTGAAAAAAATAAAATCAAAAACAAACTAAATAATTATGGGATACGAAGGACCAAAAGCAAGTAATATATTTCAAAACCCAGGTATTAAAAATAATCCTGGTGTTATCACAAACCCTTCTATAAAGGGTGCTGGATCAGCTCCAACTAAACTAGTTGATTATGGTGCTAGAAAAAGAGATGAAGTGAAAGCACATAATGATCACGCTGAAACAACTAATAATGGTAGTGGTGGAACATTTTGGAATAAAATAGGTAGAGCCGCTAGACACGTTGAGAAGAACTACTTTCCACAACCTGTGAAAGATTTTTTAAACGCAAAGAGAGAAAATCAGTAAATGGGTTTTAAAATGAATGCACCATATCCTTTAAAGGGTAAGGGTGATAGTAGTATAGGTGAACCACCTGTTATACAGAAAGACTTAGAAGATAACGTGATAGCAGAGGCAAATAAAGATGGTACTATTTATTTAGATAAGGATATTGACTTAAATAGTAAAAAAGCTAAGGAAGCTATTAAACACGAAAAAGTTCATTTAAAGCAATTTGCTGATGGTGATCTAGATTATACAGATGACTATGTTATTTGGAAAGGCAAAAAATATCCTAGAAAAAATATGAACGAAGGTTCTAAGCAACTACCTTGGGAAAAAGAAGCTTACAATAAAACTAAAAACGCTTAATTATGGCTAAAATAAACGAAATAATATCAAATGCTGGAAGAACAATGGCAAAAATGAAAGCCTCTCCTGCTAAAACACATGAGAACGGCAAAAAACATGATGATCCAGAGTTTATACAAGACGAGGGTAACTTCCATATTGGGAATCAAGCTGTTAATTCATTCACCCAAACTATTCCAGGTACTTACACATCTGGTGGTACTAATCTTTCAGATGATCCAATTAAACCAACTACTTTGTCTGATGAGGAATATATGAAAAGTATATATAAAAAATATGGTGATGATGTTACAACCCAACAATTAATAGATGATAAAGTTATTAGTGGTGGTTCTGCAGACGCTTACAATAAAATTACTGGTGGTAAAAACTTAGGTGTAAAAGGAGAGGATAAGATAAATAAAAAATATGTTGGATTACTTGATAATTTCTCGAATACAACTGGTGGTGGTGATGATAATAGTAGTGATAGTAACACAACAACAACAACAACTACAGTAGCAGGAAGTCCAGGCACACAAGATTATAATATGGGTGCATATGAATCTATGAATGCTAATATGGCACAAGGTGCTCAACGTAGAGGAGCTAGAAGAGCTGCAAGAAGAGGTGCAAGGGATGTGTGGAAAGGTATGACAAAAAATGAAAGAAAAGCTGCTAAAGCTGAAAGAAAACAACTTAGAAAATCTGGTGACCTTAAAAAAGGTAGGTTAAATAGAAGAATGCAGATGATCAACAATACTGTTGATAGAGATGGAGATGGTGTAATGGATTATAATTTAACCAATCCTAATATAGATGCTGCTAGAATAAGAGGAGGTGAAGATGTTGATTTATCTTCTAAAAGTAGACAATATCAAGATTTAGTAGGTTCTTTATCTATGAATAAATATGGTGGTGGTTTAAATAAATTTGGAAAAATACATAGTTCAACACCAGACGTAACAACAACTGAAACAGTAGTAACTGGTGGAAGTGGTGGTGAAGGATCAGATGATTCAAATCTTCTTGATAATGCTGGTACTACTACAAACACAACAATACTAGGAAAACCTGGTGAAGGTTCAACAGAAATAACTGATACTACAGGTGCTGTTCTAGAAAATATCTATGAAACTGATGAAGATGCAAACATAGCATCTCAAAAAGCTAGGGAAGCTGCTGGTAATGTACCAACAAATAAAAACCCTAAAAATAAAAACAAACCAGCATATAAAGCTAAATCATCTGGAATACTTAAAACAAGTCATCACAGAGGTGCTGGATATTAAAATTAAATTATGAGTAAATTATTAGCAAAATTATTCGGTGGTGCTGGTGGCAGTGTTGTTGAAAAAATTAGTGGTGTTGTAGATAAGTTTGTACACACTAAAGATGAAAAAGCAGCTTTTGAAAAAGAAATGACTCAAATACTAATTGAGGCAGAAGCAGCTATGCAAAAGAATGTTACTGAAAGATGGAAAGCGGATTTAGAACATGGTAACTGGTTAACAAGATCAGTAAGGCCATTAGTTTTAGTATTTTTAATTGTAAGTACTGTTATTATGGTATTTATTGATTCTGGCTCTATAGCTTTTCAAGTTGAAGAAAAATGGACAGAATTACTTCAACTCGTTTTAATGACTACTATTGGAGCCTATTTCGGCGGACGAAGTGTTGAAAAATATAACAAAATGAAAAAATAAAATGAAATGGCTAGAATTAGTAATTATTCACAAGACACAAATGTTACAAAAGGAGATAAATTAATAGGTTCTGATTCTGGAGGCGTAACTAAAAACTTTTCATTAGATAGTATAAGTACTTTTTTTAAAGAAACTAATTCAGCTGGTATAGTTGGACAATTTGTTTGGCAATATAAAAACGCAACACCATCATCTGGACATGTTAAACCTACGTTTTCTGGTTCAGATAAAGATTTTGCAGATATAACAAGTTTAAAAGTAAGTAAGTATATAAATGGAGATCAAACGAACTCCATACAAAACATCTTATCCTTAGTTTCTGGTAAAGATGTTTTACTTATAGATACTAGTGATCAAGATAATTATGGTTTATTTGAAGTAACAGAAGTTGCTCAAGATGGTTCTACAGATAATTATGATATATCATTATCATATAAAAACAAAAGTAATGGTAGTTTAGTAATAGATAACCATTATGCTTTAATTGTTTTTGGAGGAGGAGCAGATAAAAATTATGCTTCTGGAACCATAAACACAAACGATAGTAGATGGTCTGGTTCAGGACCTTATGTGTTAGCTATAACACATAATTTAGGTAAATATGGTTCACCTACCGTAAAAGACAGTGCTAATACAATAGTACACGGGAAAATATCATATAACGCATTAAACACATTACAACTAACATTTAACGCAAAATTTGTTTGCGAAGTGTTTGTAAATTAAAAAAACTTAAAACAACTACATTATGGCTATTCCATTTTTACAACATATAGATTTAAATAAAAACGAACTACAAAATGCTGTAGTACAAAATTTAGGTACAGCACCAAGTACACCAAAAGAAGGACAAATATATTATCATACATCAGATGATACAATATACTTAAATACTTCTTCTGATTCAGCTAATCCATCTTGGAAAAGTTTAGGTGGTGATATAACTGGTGTAACAGTAAACGCCGGTGAAGGATTAGAAGTTGAAGCTGGTTCTGCTTCTGCTACATCAGGAGCATTCTCAGTAACATTAGGATTAGAAGCAGCTGTTGCTGGTAATGGTTTATCATATAGCTCTGGTGTTTTAGCAGTTGGTGTTGATAATAGTTCAATAGAGCTTAGTAGTGATGCTGTTAGGGTAAAAGCTTTAGGTATTACAAATGCTATGTTAGCAGGTTCAATTGCAAATGCTAAATTAGCAAACTCAACAATAAGTGGTAAAGCTTTAGGTACTAATTTAAGTGCTTTAACTGTAGATAATACAACATTACAATTAAATAGTGGTACAACTTATAACGGTAGTGCTGCTTTAACAATATCTGGTAAAACCGCAGCAATTGCAAACGGTGGAGCTGCTTTAGCTACAGCTGATCAAATTCATACTTTTGTAACTACACAAACTGACGATATAGCCGCTGATACAACTGGTAATGCTGCTACAGCTACTTTAGCTACTACAGTAACAGTTACAGAGGATACTGCATCAAACACAAACTTTAACGTAGTATATCATAATGGTAGTAATGCTTTATTAGATGAATCATCAGGTGGTGGTTTTTACTATAATCCTAGTACAGAACAGTTAACTGTTAAAAATCTAAACGTAACAGTTAAGACTACTCAAAAAGAAGTTGAATTAATAAATACTTCAAGTGGTGTAATATTTGAAGGTGATACTGCTGATGGTAATGAAACAACATTAGATGTAATTGATCCAACCGCAGATAGATCGATATTGTTACCAAATAATTCTGGTACTGTTGCTTTAACTAGCGATTTGGTTGGTAATGAAAAAATTACTAAAAAATTATCAGGTGATGGTTCAAACACAACATATTCAATATCACATAGTTTTGGTACACCAATAGTTCAAGTTCAAGTATTACACTATGGTGATAATGGATCAGGTGCTACATATGATGTTGTACAAGTAGAAATAGAAAGAGATACGGATAACGCAGTGGATATAATATTTGGAACAGCTCCTACAACAGCTGAAGATTACTTAGTATTGATAAGTAAGTTCCCTGCAATATCGTAATAAAATAAAATAACAATATGGCAATACCATTTCTATCCCCGATAGGGAATATAAACATATCTGACGGTACGCCTCAACTAAAGTTGACGGATACATCCTCTTCCGCCACGACGACTCTCACGCTCGATGGGGTCAATTTCACTTTACAAAATAACGGAACAAACGGCGAGTTTTACATGAAATCCGCTGCTACTGATAATTTCATATTGAAATTAAACACTAATAATAACGCTGTTGGTGATTCAGCTAAAGTTATATTTAATGATAGAGGTTATGTTGGTTGGGATGGTTATGTTACGTTAGGAGATAATGGTCAAAATAAAGATATAAGATTACGTGCTGGTGTAGGGAATATATACTTCCAAACCAACAACAATAATAGAATGACTATTAAAGAAAGCACAGGTTATGTTGGAATTGGAACGATCACCCCTGAAAAAAAATTACATATTTTAACAGCTGATAGTGACCATACTCCTCAATTGTTAATTCAAAATTCTTCTACTGGTGATGCTAATATTTTGTTTAATATATCAGGTGATTCTTATTCAGTTGGTATTGATAATTCAGATTCTGATAAATTTAAAATATCCGCTGGTAATTTAGGATCAAGTGATAGATTTACAATAGACAGTAGTGGTAATATAAAAGTTACAAAAACACTTAACGTTGGTACAGATTCACCTTCATCTAATAGCAATTACGGATCAGGTGATTTAAATGTTGAAAACGACACTTATGCTTCTGCTCAAATTATGTCTCATAATAGTACTGCAGGAAACTTCTCATTTTTAGGTATCGGAAAATCTAGTGGAACAGGCGCTAGCCCAACAATTGTACAAGCGGATGAAACTGTAGGTTTAATTGGTTTTTATGGTTATGATGGCGCTGCGTATAAAAGAATAGCTGATATTCGTAGTAAAATAGACGGAACGCCTGGAGCTGGTGATATGCCTGGAAATTTAGAATTCTGGACAACTGCTGATGGTGCTTCTGCACCTACAAAAAGACTAACTATAGGTCAGGCTGGAGCTGCAACTTTTGGAGCTGGTATAACAACTGGTGCAACTAGTGGAGGTAATTCAGGTCCTGTAACTATAGCTGGTGGAATAACACAAACTTTTCAAGGATCAGGCGGTCAAACTACTTTTAATTCACACACAAATTCAACCACAGCTAGTGGGGCTACAGACGCTTCATCTTTTCTTATTAGTCAAAAAAATACATCAGGTAGTGCTATTGAATATCGACAAGGAGTTATTGCTGATGGTAATGCCTTTTTTGGTAAATGGCACGCAGGATCTATAACAGGTATGGGTTTAAATGTTGCTACTGGTAATGCAACTTTTTCAGGGAAAATGGTGGTAGGCGATGCAACTGATCAACACCAGTGGATAGTTAATAAAGCGGTAGCTGGTTATTATTCTGGTATAAAACTAACAAGAGGAGCTGGTAATAATTCTAGTACTAGTGCTAATAATCACGCTATTTGGGTATCTGATACTGGTCTTAATTTTGGTAAAACAAATGACGCGACAGTAGACGCATTTTCTAATGTATCAACACATCTTACTTTAAATGCTTCTGGTAATGCAACTTTTGCAGGGACAGTAACAGTAGGTGGTGATATAACAGCAACGGGTGCAGATATGAGTATAGCTCACGCTGGTGGTCCTGAAGTTTCTTTAAGAAGAGATGATACAAGTATAAGTGATGGTGATCGTCTTGGTCAAATTCAATTTGGAGGTGATGATCCAACTGATGGAACATTTAATTATGGTGTAGCTATTAAAGCAATGGCTGATGGTACTTGGCAAGGTAGTCAATATCCAGGAGAATTACTCTTTCAAACAAGAAATCAAACAGGTAGTTTAGCAACATCACTTACTTTAAATAAAGATCAGTCTGCAACTTTTGCAGGAAATGTAGAAGTACAAAATAGTCAATTAAAAGTTAGAGATACAAGTAGTAATCTTCAACTAACAATGCAAGCCTCTGTTGGTGGTACTAGTAGAATCATGGCTCATAATAACAACCTAGGCTCAAACCATGATTTAGATATTGTTTCTACACAAATAGATTTTCTCACTGGTTCTATATCAGGAAGTGATAATTCTCGTGCTCTTTTCTTAGATTCATCTAGGAATGCAACTTTTACAGGTACTGTAGCTGCATCAGGTTTTACAGGTAATGTTACTGGTACTGCTACAGGTTTAGCAGGTACACCAGCGATAAGTGTTGGTAACATAACAACATCAGGATATTTAAGAGGACCATCTAGTTTTACAATTGATCCAGCAACTCATGGAAACAATACAGGTACAGTTGTTATAGCTGGTAATTTACAGGTTGATGGTACACACACAACTATAAACTCTACAACAGTAACAATAGACGATCTAGTATTTAATATTGCATCGGATGCAGGTGATTCTGCAGCATGTAATGGAGCTGGTATTACCATTGGTGATGGAACTACTGGCGCTGATGCAAATTTATTATATACACATGCTACAGCAAGTTGGGATGTAAACAAACACTTTAATGTGCTCGGTGGAAAAATAACTGCAATTCCTGGTAGTGGTGCTTATGATCAATTGAAAATTGTAAACGTTAGCACAGATAATACTAATAAATTAGCTGGAATATATACATTAAATTATCAGAATAACAACACTAGTATAATGCAGTTTTCAGGAAATAATGGTGGAAACACTGTTTATTATGGTAGTGCTGATGGTAATTATAGAGGAATTACGGGTCATAGATTTTATGTAAACGCTAGTTCAACTGCAACATCTGGTCATACAGAAGCACTTTATATTGCTGGTAATACTAATGCAACTTTTGCAGGGACAGTTAAAACCCCAACCCTTATAATAGATGATTATGGTAATAGCACGGCATCAGATGCTGATGGTTGGAGACTCAACTCTACATCTTTATATGGTCAAACTGATGGTGTTGATAAAGTAAGTATATCTTCAGTTACAGGTAACGCAAGTTTTTCAGGTACGCTTAATGTTACAGGAACAACAACTTTAGCTGGTTTAAGTGCAACATCTTTAACGACACCTATTATACAATTACAAGGTGATTTAAACGTATTAAATAAAGCACAAACAGCTTATATAACATTAGCTGATAGAGATACAAGCGGTAGTGAAGTTGTATATAATTTATCAAATTTAGGTACTGCAACTTTTGGAGGTAATGTTGGAATGGGTACAATTTCCCCTGATGCTCCTTTACACATACTAAAAGCAGCTGGTGGTGCAAATATTGTTACCGCTTTAAAGTTAGATCCTGATGACGCAACTGTTGGCTCAGGAACATCTATTGATTTTAATGCTTCTTCTACAAACACAGGAGCTTCTTTAGTAGGTTCTAGAATTATAGGAGTTAGAGAAGCTGCTAACGCAAGTGGATATTTATCATTTTATACTTCTCCTGATGCAAGTGGTTCAGTTCCTTTAGAACGTATGCGTATAACAAGCTCAGGGAAAATAGCTGTTGGAGGAAGTCATACACCAACTAGCCAAGTTCACATAAAAAATACATCTGGTGATAATAGAGGATTAATAATTGAAAATACTGTTACCACAAGTTATTCAGAACTATCATTAAAAGCAGCTAGGGAATTTAGAATAGGTACTGGTGGTAGTGGTACAAGTGCTAATGCTGCTAGTGCATTTTATGTTTATGATGCAACAGCTGGTGGAACTGCTGGTCACAGGTTTGAGATAAGCTCAGCTGGTGATGTTCAAGCAAGACGAGTAAGAAGTAATACAGCAGGCGAAGTTGCTTTAAGTATACAGCCATCAGATAGTACAATACATTATGGTTTTCGTATAGACCAAGCAAATAATTATTTAAACATTGACAGAGTTGATAGCGCTGGTAATTTAATGATTTTAGATTATAATGGTAATGCAACTTTTACAGGAGATGTATATGTTAATGGTGGTGATGTAAGAAATGCAAGTAGTAGTAGTACAAAGATTTATACTACATATAATAGTACAGAATACTGGGGTGGTCAAGCTAGTGTAGATTATTGGATTGGTAATACGTCTGTTAGAGCACCTAAGTTTATAGACCAAAACGACACATCTTATTACTTAGACCCAGCAAACACAGGAACCTCATTAAATGTTGCAGGTAATATAATAGGTGTAGGCGCAACTTTTGCAGGAGATGTAACAGTTGAATCAGACGGTGGTGAAATATTCTTAAAATCTGCAGATTATACCATATCAAGAATTATACCTAGAGGTACAGGAGCAGATTTAGATAAAGGATTATTTTCTTTAATGGATACTGGAACAGAGGATGTAAGAATAGATACAGGAGGTAACAGTTGGATTAATAGTGGTTATAATCTAGGAATTGGAACTACATCGCCGTCTAGTTTACTACATATAAAAGGTACAGGTGACGCTATAAGAGTAGAATCAACAAACACTGGTTCTGGTGGTGCTCAGATAGATTTATTACACTTTACAACTTCACCAGCAGACGAAGATATTAATAGTCTTATAAATTTTGGTGGATATTACACTGGAACCACTTCAGTTTATGGTGCTTCAATAAGAAGTTATTGGACTGATGTATCAGAAAGACACGGTAGATTAGAATTCTGGACTACTGACGAAACCATATCTAAAGCACTAACATTAGCGCATGATAATTCTGCAACTTTTGCAGGAAAGGTAGCTATTGGTGGAGCATCGCAAGTCACAAACTCTGGTGTATTAGATGTTCAATTAGACCAAACAAATGGTACATTAGGCGCGGCTAATACAGCTCATTTTGGAAAACATGGCGCAAATACAAGTGGTGAAATAAGTGGTATAACATTTGGTTATAAAGAAAATGGTAATGCTAGTTATAGAAAATTGGCTATTGTATCTGAAGGTAGAGGAGATGGAGCTGCTAGACAAAATTTACATTTATTAGTTAATACTCAAAATGGATCTAATTCAGCTTCCCTTGCTGATTCAGCTTTAAAATTAGATGGTTTAACTAGAGATGCAACTTTTGCAGAATCAGTAAATATAGGTGCTAGTAAAAAAATATATTTAGGTGGTAGTACAGCTAGAATGCATATTTATCACACAGGATCTAGTGGCGAAGCTACAGTTTTAACTAAAGAAGGTAATTTAAATTTAGTTAATCAAAGTCATGGTGATGATATTGTATTTAAAACAGAAAATTCAAGCGGTACAGTTGTAACACCTTTAACATTAGATAGTGCTGGCGCAGCAACTTTTGCAGGGAGTGTAAATGCTACAAATTATAAAATCAATGGTGCTCAAGGTAGTGATGGTCAAGTATTAACATCAACAGGTTCAGGTGTTGCTTGGGAAACTCCATCAACTGGCGGATCAACATTTACTGGTGGTACGTTAACAAACAGTATATTAATAGATTATACTGGGAATGATGGAAATAATAACGATGCTGCTTTAAAAGTAATGAATGATGCTAGTGATTGGGGTATTTATGTTAGAAAAGATAGTAATGCTAATTATGGAATTAGAATAGATTCAGGTGGTGGAGATGCTTTTAATATATATTCAACCACTGGTGGTTCTACAAAAGTATTTGGTGTTAATGGTTCTAACGGAAATACAACTATTGCAGGTGAAATACAACAAACTCAAAATGTTAATGCAATAGGTTTATACAAACAAACAAATTCAAATGGTGGTTCTAGCGCTTATACCAGTAGAAAATGGTATAATGATGATGCTGGTTTTGGTGAATTATGGAGAAATAGTTCAACTAGAACAAGTGCTGGACAAGGCGTGAAGTCTTTTAACATGTATAATAGTCATGATATAAACTTCTGGTCTGGTGGTACCCATACTTTATCGTTAATTGGTAATAATGCAACTTTTGCAGGTACAATTACAAATGTTGGTTCAATAACAACTAAAGCGTCAGGTGCATCAAACAGTATAGTCGCACAATGGCAAGCAACTGATGCTAATAATTGTGCTACATTTAGAACCACAGACTCAGGAAAAATATTTAGAGTACACGCGCAAAATTCAGGAACTATTTATGTTCAAAATGACGATGGTTCAAATTACCTTAAAATACCTGATAGTGGATCTAATGAAGTTGCAGGAAATACAACTTTTACAGGTGATATAACACTAGGTACTTCTTCTACTAATAGTACAACTACAATATATGGTAATTCAAATAACCTAGTATTACGATCACAAGCTAGTGGAACTAGAGCACCAGAATTAAAATTTAATATAGATGGAACTGATGTAGCTGCTTTAACTTTACATAATAACACAAGTGGTATTGCAACAAATACATTAGCATATTCTATATCTGGAACACCAAAACATTATTTTTATTCAGATGGTAATTTCCAAACAGTTGGTTATTCAACATGTACTATGTTTAGAGATTCTAACGATACATCTTATTACCTAGATCCAAACTCTACAGGAACTTCATTAAATGTTGCTGGGAATATATCACACACGGGATTAACACCAACAGCTGGTACAGATATAGATCAGATATATACAGCCACAAAAAGTTTAACAGTAACCACTGCTTGGCAAGATACAGGTATTGATGCTACAGACCTAGCAACAGGTACATATATAATACAAATGTACACAGATGACCATGGAACAAATTCAATTGGTCATTACTCAGAATATTATTCAGGTATTATGAGTTGGTATTCATCAAATACAAACGCAACAGGAACAGATGAAATAATATTACATAGAGCAGGACACGCCGCGAATCATGGTGATGTTTTCTTAAGAATAGAAAGAACACTGAGTGCGGACGCAAACGATATGCATTTACAAATAAAAACATCGAATAATGCAAGTGGAGCAGCAAACTATGTGTTCAAATTTAGAAGAATGATTTAAATAAATAACTATGGCATTAAAATTAACAGACCCATCGGAATTAGGAGCAATAACAGCTACAGGTGCGATTTCAGCACCGAACTTGCAAATAGATGATTATATATATCACAAAGATGATACTCATACATACTTTGGATTTAGTGGAAATGACGCCTTTGCTATGGCTTTTGAGGGTACGACAAGATTAAGTGTAGCTGATTCAACAGATCCTGTATTTACATATAATGCTCATATCAACATGAGTAATAAAGATATTGATTATGTAAATCAATTGCATTTTGGTTCTAATGTAAGATTTTATGATGAAGGAAATGATAGTTATCTGAATTTTAAATTTGGTGATACTAGTTTTGGTGGTATTAAAATGATAGATGGTAGTGGTAATGTACATGGGTATTTTTATGCTGATGGTGATGATAGTATTGGTATATTAGATAATGATGGAAGTTGGGCTGTTCAAGTAGATGGTGATGTTTTAACAGCATTAAAAGTAAACGATGTTTATAGGGTTAAAGCCACAATGAGTGGTGTTGAATTAAATGGAGCAACTACAGTAGCTGGTAATATAACTGCAAATCAATTTGTAGATGCACAAGACACGGCTTTTTATGCAAATCCAGCCGCAACATCTATTCTTAGAAGAACAGTAGGAACAAGAAGGAATTTAGCAACATCTGAAGCATGGAGTGAAACAGATGCGTGGAATGTTGGTACACAAACTGGTTATTTTGGTGGTAGTTTTACTATAAACGGTGCTTCTGATGAAAATAATATAGCGTATGAAATTGGACCAGGATCAACACATGCATCTGGGCATGGTAATAGATGTTTAGTATGGAAGATTACAACAAATAGCTCTGCCTCTGGTGCAGATGGTGGTTGGAATAAAACTATAACCAATATTAATCCATACATGGGTCACATGTCTGTTATTTATGTTAAAAGAGTTGCATCAGGAAATGGGAACTTTTATCATGGAACTTCAACTTGTTTAAATATAAGTGATGGTAGTTCTAATGGAAACCCATACTTTACTAGCGGTGCTTCTCAAAGTTTACCTTCAGGTGTTTGGTGTGTATCTATTGGTTATTTACAAGCCGCTAATGATACAGCAGTAACATCATCATCTAGTTTTTCTGGTATATATAGATTAGATACTGGAGAAAGAATAATAGGTAACACTGATTATAGGATGTCAAGTGGTACAACAACTACACAACATAGAACGTTTTTGTATTATTCAACAAATACAGATACAGAGCTTTGGTTGGCTAAACCAGGTTTTTATGAAATAAATGGTAGTGAACCTACTATAAATGAATTATTAATGCGACCAGAAGATAGGGTTGATAGTTTAAGAGCTGACAATGATATGAGAGCTCCAATATATTATGATTCAAATGATACAGGTTATTTTTTAAATCCGTCAGCATCAGGTGGAAATGCACTAAAAACTATAGGCGACTGGAGACAAACTACTGATACTTGGTCTGGTGAAGTAGGTGGTAAAATGCAATATCATGGTAATCATTGGTATTTACAAGCTGGTGGTTATGTTCATTTCAGAAACACATCAGGTGCTAATACGTTTTATGTTGACAGTGCTGGTACTGGGGTAATTTCAAACTATTTAACTGGTACTAACTCATTAAGAGCTCCGATATTCTATGATTCTGGTGATACTAATTATTTTACTCACCCTGGTGATACATCTCAAATGAGAGCTATTAGTATTATGCAAGGTAGTGGTTTAAATTTATATCAAAGTGGTAACGCGTCATATTGTTATCAGGATGGAAGGGCTGAAGGAAGTTATACAGCGGTTTATAAAGGTACTAATAACGGTAGTGGTTATGGACCATATAGAGAATATTGGTATGATGGTGATAGTTATCATAGTTTACAAATATCTGGTAATAGGTGGAATTTTAATGCACCTGTCACTGCTTCAACAGACATGCGAGCACCACTATTCTATGATACAGATAATACGAGCTATTATGTAAATCCAGCGTCTTCATCTCAAATGGGTACTATTGATTTTAATGGAGTTATAACTGGAACGGCTTCTGGAGCTGCACAAATAGGTAGAAAT
>Ga0209404_10001292_pt1 | contig 17198 bp, 27 predicted proteins | sample TroAtlMetagenome_2_FD_187447 | JGI IMG/M metagenome (GOLD analysis project Ga0209404, IMG submission 187447) | Marine eukaryotic phytoplankton communities from Atlantic Ocean - Tropical Atlantic ANT8 Metagenome (SPAdes) (version 2) | ecosystem: Environmental > Aquatic > Marine > Oceanic...
AATCACACAATAATTCAAAGAACGACTACTATAAACAGCGTAACCGATACAACAAGTACCTTCACTCAATAAAAAGGATATGTCTAATACTTGCAGCAAGTGTAATTGCAACCCCTGCAAATGCAGCCGACGTAGGTGGAGTTAGTGCTACTGCCAATCCAATAGCGAACTCCTCTGGCTCGGTAACCAATCAAGCCATACAGGTTCTACAAGGTCCATACATAACTAATACTTATGGTGGAGGTATTCAATGTCAAGGAGCGACTATGAATATTACTCCATACGTCACTGGAACAGGAAATTTTAGAAGACCATTTGAACACACATATCTAGATCCTGTATACGATATACACGATGCTAATGACGATGGACAAATTGATAATCCAGGAAATGTTTTATATTATATGCCTACAAGAACTAATCAGACAGATAATTATAATCTATCACTAGGTCTCTCTGCTACTTGGTCCAAACCATTAGACAAAGAACTGCAAGAATTGTGTAAGAAAGCATCAACTACTCAAATAGAACTTAATGGCCAATTATTAGCAAATAAAAGATTAGACTTTGAAATTGCTCGTCTCAAAAATTGTGGTGAATTAATGAAGGCAGGAATTATGTTCCATCCAAAATCACCATACCATGCTGTATGTGCTGACGTAGTATTAGTAAATCCAGTTGGTGTAGTAGGACAACATACACATACAATTACTCCTAATGTTAAACCTGAAGAAGTAAAAGCAACTGGTGATGCAGATTCATTAGGAACATTCTCTATTGGTAACACAAAAGATAATGAGTGAGATTAATATACCCAATATACAAACAACAAACATAAGAAATATTAATATACCTTATGCACGAGTATGGTTACAAGGACAACCATATATTCCCAATTTTAATCCAATAACAAATTACATTGGGTTTCCTATTGTAGATATGCCTGGTTGTGTAGAGACGCACAAGGATAATAGAAGAGATGGTAAACCTTGGGATAGAGATTTGGTAAATCAGGATCCCAAAGGTTCGACTACATTATGTCCTAACGGGCACTATCCATCATATAGTGCAATGAATTATGAACCAGAGCAATTAATAATACAGAGAGAACAAGAAGCACCACCTATTGCATCACCCCCAGATCCACCAGGATCACCAGAAACTCCCGATACTAGTAAAACTGGAGAAGGTGATCCTGCTTGTCCTGGCCCATTACAACCAAGACTAGGAACTCTTGGACCTAATGAAAAAGAAAAAGTATCAGGATATGAATTGCAACGGGATCCTTCTAATACTACTAAAAAAATATGTGTTGTATTATATGAAAATATTGGACCAGTAGAACAATATCTACCCAGTGCTCAAATAGCATCAACTACTGCTGTAATTGCTACTGTTGCTGGTGCATCTGCTTTACTTGCTAAACCATTAGCAGATCTACTATTAAGAGTTTTTAAACCAGCAATTAAAACAGCTCTGACTAAAATTAATAAATTACGTGGTAAAGAAACATATAAACCTACTCGTCAAGATATTATAACTGATGAATATAGAAAGAAAAAGGAATTACCTCCACTAAAAAGAAATACTAAATAATTTTTTAAACTGTAAGGGAAGGACTCGAACCTCCAAGATCTACCTCGCAAAAGATGAATCGGCTGTTAAACGGACAGCTGTGTTTACCATTTCACCACCTTACATTGAAGAGGCTCTATGAAAGAGCACTCATTAGACGTTGCATACCAATACCTCCACCACTTCTAGGGAAGAAATCAAACTCAAGGAACTTTTCGAGTTCTGCTTCAACTCTTTCCTTACCAAACAAATCAATGATGAGTTGTGCATACTGTCCATCTGAGATGGTATAGAATGTATCTCTCATCTGTTTTTTGTCTGTACTTCTTTCAGCACTACCAATAGTTTCTTTACCACCTAAGATAACATCTATCTTTTTACTAGTACCATCATCATTACGTGCCATATTCCAGAATGGTGATGTGAACTCAGGGAAGTCAGTAATCATACCAGAACCAATTGATCTTTCATCATCATGATCAAGTTCTTTCTTATTAAACTTATTACCCCAATCATCATAAGTTTCAATCTCCAAATCAGGTAGTCCCAAATATTCACATAATTCAATTTCCATTTTCTTAAGTTCTTCCACACCTCCCTTCATTTCAAACTCAAACATTGGGAAAATAGTTTCGTGTCTTCCAGGTACAGGATTTGGTTCTGCCCTATATGAAGTTGAGACACAGAAAAACCCCTCTGCATCGGGATTAGAAAGCAATTCATATTCTAACCACATCTGACCTGTCTGTGGTAAAGGCCAAATATTACCTTCGTAATTATATGTTGCTACTGTTTCTGGATCTTCACAGGCAGCAAGAATACTTAGACGATTTTGTGTATGAACTTCCAAAAAGTTTTTAGACAAAAAAAATGACCTCAATAGGTCAACGGTCTCACTATACTTTTTTGGGTCAATTAAAGCAGTCATTATTTTAAGCTAAACTGAATTTATTTAGCATTATTTGGTTTTGACTCTGGTCTAGATACTGGTCCCGCAACATAACCAGTTAAATCTGGTATAGTATTAATTGCTGCTTCATTGACTTTTTTATCAATATATTTCTGCAATTCCTTCTTTTCTCTTTCTGGTCTATTAGTTATTACACTATGAGTAAAAGAAGCAACATCTAATAGTACCCACGCAAATGATGCTACTGCTAAGTAATGAGGTATCTTACCACCAACAAACTTTTGAATAGCACTCTTCTCATTTGGATCTTTTAATTTCTTATCAGTTTTCATAACGGTGGATACTCCGATTCAATGTTAAGTTCTTCTTTATTGCCTGGATTAAACTGTTCACACAATCGTGCTACTTGTTTTCTATCAAGACCTGCAAGTGCTCTACAATTATCTAAACACTTGTAAATACATTCTCTATCAGTTATAGGTGGGTTGATCTCCCACCCCTGATCATCATAATATTTTTTACCCTCAGTAACTTGTGCCTCTACTGAAGCAAGATCTAATCTTGACTTAGAAGGATTGGAATAATTATGCTTCTTACTTTTTACCATACTTTAACCAGAGCTTATATAATGATCCTATTACTAGGATACCAACAATCACAATAGCAACATCATTTCCATAACCTTTTGGTTCTGGTTCGATAAGTTCCTGAATAGCAGGTACTTCTTCAATCATTTTTGTTGCTTCCTTTGGTATAGGAAGTTCTTTAATAATACTTTCCATTGTTAATCCTCTATTAGTGTACCAAATGATCTACGAATCTCACGTAGTTTCTCAAGATTCATATCTTTAGTTCCACCATCATAAGCATGTGCATACCCTTCAGTAATCATCTGCTCATTAAGTGAGATAGTATCTTCATTTATATATAACCATCCTAATAGACGACCATACTTTCCAGTCCCACCGACAAGTTCGGTTCTAACAGTAAGTTCATCTCCATCACCTGCAATAGTATCTTCTAACTTTTTCTTCAACCAATTAGTAGCATCTATTCCCAGTGCCTTCTCTTCCAAGTTTCTTGTTCTTTTCTCTGGCGTATCAACTCCTGCAACTCTAACTCTTTCTTTCTTGAATAAGTCAAACCCAAGATCAATGGTGACATCAATAGTATCGCCGTCAAGAACACGGTTAATCTCCGTTACTCGAAAGTTGTAACAACTCTTCCGACTTGGTGGGGTCATTGCTCCCATAGTTATACTCCATAAGTCTATTATTTAGACAGCAGATGTACTTAAAGTACCATCATTAGCAACAACAAGTCTGTACTTTGTACCATTTGGAGATGTTAGTACCACTCCTGTCGTTTGTCCATATCCAACATATATGTCACCACCTACTACATCTAATTTTGATCTTGGTATTTCCGATCCAATACCAACCCTATCAGTGCTACCATCAGAGAAGATTAGATTCTCATCATTTAATCCTTCAACACGAAAATCACAATTATTACCACCATTATTGATTACAACTGAATCAATAGAATCTTCTGTAACTGTGAGTATACCTTTACCACCAGCCAATAATCGTATTTGGTCATCAGTAAATTCAATATAGGTATCAGTATCACCAACATGTTTAATATTATTTGCTAAAAGTATATTATCACTACATTGAACATCACCTGTTACATTAATTCCCGTATTAGTAGTGGCAAGTTTCTCATTATCATTAAAGAATAATTTTACATCTGCACCATCAGTACAAAGAATATAATCCTCACTATGATTTTGAGTTTGTATTCTTATATCATTACCAGCAATTCTAAATTGTCCTGTTTCATTTCTTATACTACTATTTCCACTCTGATGGAATATTTTTAAATCTCCACCCGATGCACTACCAAATACACATTGAGCATTATCATCAAACTTAAACTTACTTGTTGGTTGATCCCAATGAATATTGTATGCAGCACCAGGAAAGTTTACATCACCATAATAAGTAGTAACACCAGCAACAGCTAAATTTGTAGTAGTGGTAAGTCCTGTTACACTAACACCTTCACTAGTAGTGGTAAATCTTTCAGTACCATTATGAAATATTTGTACAGCGTTATTAACATTACATTCAATATACCTTTCGCTACTATCTTCTCTTGCAAGTTTGATTACATCACCACGAATCCTTAAATCACCACCACTATTTTTCATAAAGGTATGAGAACCTCCATGCCATATCTCAAAATCTTTATTATCTCCAAATTCTAATCGAGTATTATTAAATAAATTTAAATCGCTTGTAGAATGATCCCATCTCATATTGGTATTATTACCAATAAATTTTACATCCTCATTAAAGGTAGAAACACCAACAACATTAAGAGTCTGAGAAGATACAAACTCTGTGGTAATACCAGATCCTCCACCAGTTCCACCTTTCCATTTCTTTAATGTAGAATCATATTCTAAAACCTTACCATTAACTTCTGCTGTTGATAGGTCAACATCATCCATATCCTTGATGTTAACAGCACCACCGCCACCAAGAGTTGATAGTTGTTTCTGAATTCTATTAACGAATAACTTATAATGATTATTCAGATCATCAAGCGTAGCATAGTTCTTATCTAAAGGAGTTAATGGATCTTCATTATCCGTTGATGGTGGTTCATTAAGAAGACCTTCATTAATAATTTCTTGATATGCTTCCTTTACAGTCTCAATCTTAAATTCAAGTTTCCGTATTTCCGATATAACTTCTTCCTTTAGTTGATTGATATTAATTCTACTTTGACGTTCCTCAACTACTCCTATTTCTCCTTTCAAAGATTGATTAGTCTTTTCAAGACCATTAAGTTTAGTATTAATTTCTTCTTTAAGTGAATCTATCTTATGATTAAACTTATTTAATTTCTCAGAATATTCCTCAGATAACAAATTTAAATTCTTATCTATTGCTTCTGTCAAAGAATTAGCAAAAGAACTAGAAACACTATCAATTTGTTTGTGAACTTCTTCTACCTTAACAGGAGTTTCAACCTTTACCTTCTCTTCAAATAATTCACCAGGTTTCTTTAATGCCACTTCTCTTCTATTATAAAGTCTATATTATACTATATTATTTATTCTTCTTCAATCCGATTAAATTCATCTAATGCATTACTTATAGAATCTTCTACTGGAGTACGTTCCTTCTGCATCTTCCAGTTACGAATAGAATCTACCATATGATGATATGTTTCCATAATCACTAAAGGTTTATCTTCTCTTGTGTCTACAAATACAATCTTTCCATTATTAAAATCATTATAATATCTTGGTTCATCTTCCTCTGCTTCTGTAACCGCAACAGGTCTCTCAAGTACACCATCATGAGGTGGACAAGTAAAGTCACTTCCATCTATAGGAGGACTACATGCTTCTGCCTTTGGAGCAAAATAACCTGCACCAATAAAGGTACAGGCTATGACTCCTAAAAGACTAACTGAAGCAACTACTTTTTCATTAGCACGAACTCTAAGTGTGAGCTCCTTCACGTGGCCCATCATATGTTCCACCTTCGCTTCCAAAATTGCTATCTTCGTTTCCTGGCTGTGTTCCGTCATTTGGATACCAAGTATCATACATGAATATGTAGTATATACTAACACCTACTCCCACTAAAAGTAAAGCAAGCATTATATTAATTGACCAGACTACATCACTCAACGTGTATTACTCCTTTCATTCCAGCACCTTCATGTGGAGCACACTTAAAGTTAAAATCTCCAGCATCAGCAAAAACAATCTCTTGTGTTTCTCCAGGACTAAACATCAATGATTCTCTTGATAAATCTGCCCTACCATCTACAATGATGTTGTGAGGAGGTAATGCATTATTCACAAATGTAACTGTGTCTCCAGCCTTAACTGTAACTTCATTTGGTTCAAAGACTAGGTTGCCATTATAACCCATTTGTATCTCAGCAGCATATGCTTGTGCTGCTAACGACATTGATAGAAATAATGATGTAAGCATAATGGTGAGTCTACTCATCCACCACATAATTTCATCTCTCATAATTAGTGTCCCATTGGAATTCCTGCAGCCATAAGACGAGAGATGTTATCCACCTCTGAATTATTTTTACAGTAGTCAACAAAATGAGGATGCTCCCGTAAATAGGAGACATCCTCTTTGCTGTGTTCTATTGCTTCATATGCACTCATAGCATATTCACATATCTCATAATGATGTAGTTGATTATCGTGATATCCAACTGTGTAATGATTCTGTTGAGTCAGGGGCATGATTGTTTCAATCCCATACTGCACTTATTTATAGCATACTATAGTAATTTTTGCCTATTAGTGTGTGGACTCACAGACACTGTTAGAGAACCTGGATAACCCCTTTAACTTCTGGTATCTCCATCATCAATTTTTTTTGTATTCCATCTCTTAATGTAATAGCACTCATAGCACAAGATGCACAAGCACCACCTAACCTTACTTTAACATATCCATCTGCAATATCAACAAACTCTAACCACCCACCATCTGCTTCGATGTATGGTAATAACTCAGTTAATACTTCTACTACGTTGCTTTCGTTCAGTTCCATCACTAATCAATGCAAGTTGCTTTCTAAGAAATCGCACTTCTTTCTTCAAGAGAAGGTTCTCCCCCTCAAGAAGTTCTATATGGTCTTGATAGATTATTACGCTCATAAAATTATTTAATCATTTAATATTTTCTTCAACTTCTATTTCTTCACATTCCTTAGCAAGATCTTGTGCCATTTGACCGCCTATTTCTGCACCTTGATCCATACCCATCATAGTTACAGCACCAGCAAGTACCCATCCAACAATAGGAACAGAAGCAAGTCCAGTACTAGTAACAGTAGCAGTACCAAGACCACCACCAACTAATCTACCTGTACCTTCTCCACTACCAACTTTCTTAATACAAGCAATATCTTTTGCACTTACTCCACCACTATCAGCACTAATCTGAGTATTAGCAGCACCGTCTATTGTATATTGTTTTTCTATAAATGTATTACTCTTACGCAATCCCAAAAATCCAGAAGGACGTTCTTGTTTCTTTATCGTTGCTAATACTTTAGGATCGTGTGCTCGATAGTTAATGATATAACCATCTGGACCTGCCTTAACACTATATGAAGTATAGTCACCAATAGGTAGATTTAGTTTAGGAAATTTAGTTTGCTGAGATATTAACCCAATCATACCGATATGGGATACCCCTACCAAAGTACCTAAACTAAGTCCAATCCATTTTTTCATAATAAAATCTCCAGTTTATAACTTATAAGGTTTTTCGTCTGTCTTAGGTGGTTGTGCAGCAGCAGTTAAATTAAGAGGTGCTTGCTCTATTCTAATAATTTGAGCAGGTGCAGTCTGAGTTGCCTTTTCAATTAACTTCTCCATATCTGCTTTAGATACTTGTGGAGCACTGTTACCATTACCATTCATCTTCATAGTTCCATCACCCTTCTTAGAAGCGGTCTGAATTCCGAAGCTAGCTAAAACTCCAGTAAAAACTGAAGCTATAAAAGTCGGATCTATTTTTTGTTGTGGTACACCTGGAATCGCCACATAATTAAGAGTCAATATTCCTCCCGACCACACAAGAACTCCAAGTCGTACAAATGTACTAATGATTGCTGCTTGCTCTTCTTGATCTGGTAGAATGTTATCCTTTATCTTACCAAGGACTCCTTTCTTTTTCTTAGGTTCTTCTTTATGAACTTCTTCTTGAATTTCTTCCTTTATTTCTTCAGACATAAAATTAAGGGTAACTATTTCTATATAGCACCCTTAATATTTTCTTAGAACTGATATGGAGCTTCTGCAGTAGGTGCAGTTGCTTGATCAGCAGGAGGTGAGAGATCTGGTGTTCCTATAGGAAGTGCTCCTCCAGCTGCTCCACCAAGACCGCCCAAAGATCCTGTAACAGCGTCCATAACTTGAGATTTAACTCCATCAATGATGGATGCACGATTGACATATACGTATACCCCACTACCAACAACGGCAGTAGATACAACAGTAGACGCAATAGCAAGTACATTAATAATTTTTTGCATTGTCTTTAAATAAGTATTTTATTTATATTTCTCCCCAGTATAGTACGCTTCATAGTATTTGACAAGCCCTGCTGTAGTATATTGATTACTACACCAGTCTTTAATACACTCTTCAACAGAGAAACCTTCATAACCATAACTACGAAGTATCTTACGACAGTCTTCTTCTTTGGGTCTAGATTTACCAGTTCTACTTATGGTACTCACTACCCTCTCCAATATATTCCAAAGAGATAATATCGTGATCTATACCAGCAGGATCTAACCACTCATCAAACTCACGACGAATAGCATCAGCATCGTCAATTAAATCAATATCTTTAGTGTCCATAGATTTAGTACATAGAGAATGCATTCTCTGAAGAGACCATTCATGTGTTTCCTTTAGAGTTCTCTCCAAGGGACTCAAAGCTTCCATAATCCTTTCGCATGTAACGTCCAAGAATGTTGCTATTATAGTATGCTGGAGTTCCATCGTCAAGTGCCTCCATTAATACATTATGTAGGAATAACTGTTTGGTCTCTTCATAATTCACCTTACCAAGAGTTTTATGAAGACTTATTATTTCTCGTTTGAAATTGGACTTTCCAAAGTTCTTAATATCGGCTTTAAGTTCTGCAGAACTTCCGTAGTATTTCTTCCAGTCACTCTCAGACGTAACCCTCCGTTTCCCTTTGCCACTTCTAGGCTTTCTACGCTGTGTAAAATACTTTCTTCCGATGTATTGCTTCCCCGTTGTGAGATTTGTAATCCTGTAGACGTAACCGAAGAAATCGTTAATGTCGTCAGAAGTAAAATTTGCACCTTCATAGGTCCAGGGATTTTCGTAAGTTCCCTCATCAATTTCCATGCCATAGTTTTTATTTCTCTATTTTATATAGTATGTCGAAAGTTTCTTTATAGTTGTCAACATTATAAGCAGATCCCATCATATTATTTACAATAGCCATCGCTAATGAATGATCATTACCACCCTCTTCAACTCTATCACCAAAGAAATGTAACTCATCATCTTTAGAGAAGTCTCTTAATATCTGACTCTTATCAGAACCTTTAGGTCCAATATCAAGACCTGTCTGTCCTCCAAGTGCTACAGACAATTCAGGAAACTGATTTCTAATTCTTTCTGCAATATCTTGTCTCTCTAATCTTTCCTTATCCCACTTAATATACTCTGCCCTACCTTCAGAAGGATCCTTACCTCTACCCAAGATACTAAAATTAATTCCACCAGGTCTATGTTCTATATGCAATCCATTACGAATAGGAAAACAACTATATGCTAACTCATCTTCTAAAAATCTTTCTACCTTTTTTGGTAGTTCCCAATCATCTCTATAAACATTCTGATCCTTTTCATATGCATCACTACCAGAACAATTATATACTCGTTTAGCAGTATAGCATATATCAATTCCCATCTGCTCTAATGTCTTATCTCTATCACTACCAGTAACAAGATAGACATCATGATTACGACAGAATGTAAGAAAGAATTCCCAAACAGAGTCATCAATCTTTCCTCTACTGGGTGTCAAAGTCCCATCAACATCAAAAATAAATTTCTTCATAAATTAACCACCTGCATAATCATCCCAATTTTCACATGGGGGTTCTTTGTACGCTTCAATACAATCTTCTAAACTATAATTTAAACCCTGAGAAGGTATCGTTTTTAACGTCTTGTTTGATTCCTCCAACGATGTAGGATTCAACTTCGGTTTCTTGTGGTGCAACTTGGAGTCCTTTTGAGGAAATCCAATGCTCTGTCCAAGGCAATGGATTATTTTTTGCAGGTATGTCATAGAGTGGTTTAAGTCCTATTGCTTTTATTCTACGATTGGCAATCCATTCAACATATTGATGAAGGAGTTTTTCATTCAATCCAATCATAGATCCATCCTTAAATAGATATTCTGCCCACTTCTTCTCTTCATTAACACAACGTCTAAACATTTCATATGTCCATTCTTCTTCATCCTTCATAATACCAATCATATCAGGATCATCACCCTTCTTCCAGTTGTTTAATATCTGTTGGGTGAGGACAAGGTGTTGGTTCTCGTCTCTTGCAATAAGGGAGATAATCTTTGCGGATCCTTCCATACGCTTAAGCTCACCAAATGCAAAGGAGCAAGCAAAAGAGACGTAAAAGCGGATACCTTCAAGAATGTTAACATTAGCAACTGCTCTGTATAAGTGTCTTTTTAAATCTTTACGTGTCCATTCTGAATTAATATGAGTCCTCATCTCAGGTGTCCAAGCACTACTCTGACCATACTCCTGTGCATAATTAATGAAAGTATCATAGGATTCCGTGACACTTGCGGCACGTTCTAATATTCTTTCATCTTTGATAATAGTATCAAATACATCAGAAGGATTTGCATAAACATTTTTAATGATATAAGTATAGGATCTACTATGAATCATCTCCATAAAACCCCACACTTCCATACACGCTTCAAGTTCAGGTAAAGAACAGTAAGGAATGAATGCCATACCAGGTGCTCTACCCTGAACTGAATCAAGCATAATCTGATACTTTAAGTTAGAAGTATAGATATGCTTTTGTGCTGCACTCAATTCAAGATAATCCCCACGATCTTTTTGTAGAGATACTTCTTCAGGTCTCCAAAAATATCCTAATTGCTGTGTAGTAAGTTTATCAAATACTGGGTACTTATAAGAATCATATCTCTGAACCCCTAATGGTTGACCAAAAAACATTGGTTGTTTCTTAGTATCAACCTCATTGGTATTAAATACCGTCATTCCTTTCATATCAGATTGCACAGGATTCACACTCCTCCTCTTGGGATAATTCATCAACTAAACTTTGCAATTGGGTTTGTTGGGAATGACCTTGAATTCCCACTTCCTCTTTCACATTATCATACCATCCTATAGGATGTGCTGGTTCAACTTCATCTGTCTTAATATCATAAGTATTTTGATAGTAAGAAGTCTTCCAACCGTATTTGTATGTAGTTAGAAGATCCTGTGCCATAACAGAAACAGGAACTTCATTATCAGGATAGTTCTCTGGATTATAACTCCAGTTACCACTGATTGCCTGATCAAAGAATTTTTGCATTACTGCAACAATATTAATATATCCCTTATTATCTTTCATATCCCAAAGAAGAGTATAGTTATTCTTTAGTGTATTAAACTGTGGAACAATCTGTTTAAGAGGCCCCTTCTTTGATTTCTTAATGGACAAGTATCCTCTAGGAGGTTCGATTCCATTGGTTGCATTTGACACAACGGAACTGCTCTCCGAAGGCATTTGTGCGGACAGTGTTGAGTTCCTAACTCCATATTCCAAAACGTCTGCCCGTAAAGACTCCCAATCAAGTGATAGGTCATTTGGAACAATCTCATCTACGTCTTTCTTATATGTATCAATAGGAAGGATTCCTTTAGCATATTTTGTTCTATCAGAGTACTTACAAGCACCCTTTTCTTTTGCCAGATTAACAGTAGATTTAATAAGATAATATTGAAATGCTTCAGTAAGAGTATGAACTAATTTCCAAGCCTCTTTATCACCGTATCCTACACCCTGTTTGGCAAGGTAATGTGCCAAACCAATATAACCTACCCCTAATGATCTACGTGCTCTTGTAGCGAGTTCTGCTGCCTTAACAGGATAACCTTGGAAATCAATCAATTCATCAAGACTTCTAATAGCAAGATCACATAGAGGTTCAAGATCTGAAACATCTTTAAGTTTTCCTATATTAATAGCAGATAAAATACAAAGTGCTATCTCCCCTTCTTCATCATCAATATGTACAATTGGTTTAGTTGGTAAAGTGATCTCTTGACATAGATTACTCATCTCAACTTTATCTTGGAAAGATGAATGACTATTACAATGATCAATATTCATTATGTAAATACGACCAGTCTCTGCTCTTTCCTTTAAGAGATCAAGAATCAACTCCTGTCCACCAATCTTGGTTTTGGGAATTGATTCATCTTGTTCATACTTTAAGTATAACTCGTCAAAGCCTTCTGTACCAAAACTATCATAAAGCCCTGGAACATCATGAGGAGAAAAAAGACTGACTTCTTCATTGGTTATAAACCTCTCATAAAATAATTTAGATATCTGTATGCTGTAATCTAACTTTCTAACTCTGTTGTCGTCTGTTCCTTTGTTGTTTTTGAGGACGAGGATGTCTCTGATTTCTTGGTGCCAGATAGGAAAGTGGACAGTTGCTGATCCACCCCTGATGCCGTTCTGAGTACAGCATCGAACAGTGCTTTCAAATTTTTTGAGGAAGGGGACCACACCTGTGTGTTGTACTTCGCCGCCACGGATTCTACTGTTGATCCCTCTGATTCTCCCTGCGTTAATACCGATACCAGCCCTCTGTGCAACGTATTTGCCAATAGCCACATCAGAACTAAAGATACTATCGAGGGAGTCATCAATATCAACCAGAACACAAGATGCAAATTGACGAATTGGGGTCCGTACCCCCGCCATGATCGGGGTGGGGATGTTGATTCTGTGCTTGCTGATTGCGTCGTAGTATCGTCTGACATAATCTAACCTCGTTTCTTTAGGGTATTTGGAAAAAATTGATGCTGCTATAAGCAGGTACATGAACTGTGGAGTTTCGTATAATGCTCCAGTACTTCTGTCTTGTACCAGATATTTATCTACTACTTGCCTTAAACCAGCATAAGTAAACAAAAAGTCACGTTCATGATCTATAAAAGATTGTAACTTATTATACTCCTCATCATCGTACAGGTCAAGCAATTCTTCATCATATACTCCAGCATCTATACATTTTTTAACATGATCTTTAAGTATTGGAGCTTCATGATACCTACCAAACAATTGCTTACGAAGAGCAAACAATAATAATCTTGCAGCAACGAATTGATAATTGGGATGTTCTAAATCAATAAGATCACTCGCAGACCTTATAAGAATCTCTTGTATTTCTGCTGTAGTAATACCATCATAAAACTGAATTCCTGACTGTATCTCTACCTGACTAGCAGAAACACCTGCTAACCCCTCACAAGCCATTTCAACCATCTTGTGCATCTTTTCAAGTTGAAGAACCTCAGTTCCTCTACCATTACGCTTTTTGACTTTGATCCCGTTGGTCATATTCTTTTCCAAGTGTTAAGTTGAACGTTTGCTTCTAAGTTTGAATATATATTGTTTTCTACTATTGACATAACATTATGTCCTGCAAGTACCATATCATTAATATCCTTTTGTTGGATATTAGATGGCCATATCACAACTTTCTCACCTCTGTTGATGGTGTCTGAGATTCGTTTAACAATCTCAGTATTCCTCGGCTCGTTATCATAGACCCAAATAGGATCATCAATACCCCACCTCCGAACATCAGCATCCGCACCGCACATAGCAATTGAATTGGATATGAACGTTGAGTCAAACGGTCCTTCAGTGACAAAGACTGGGGCATCTCTTCTGATGTTGTCCAATCCATAGATCTTTGGTCCTTCATCATTAATCATTATAGTAATGTATTTAACAGAATTTGGACCTAGACTTCTGCCTTGGAATCCTATTAAATTACGTTCTGTATCATACATTGGTATGATGATTCTACTCTCATCCTTACGGATAGTGTCGAACGTCTTTTTTTGAGTATTTGTCCACTCTTGAAACCTGTCTGCAAAATAAAACTTTGCAGGATCTATCTTCCTTTTTTCAAGATATTCCTTAGCAATAGGAACTTCTGATGCTTTAGGAAGATTTATATTTTTCTTAAAAACTGGTTTCTTAAAGTCAAACTTAGGTTCATCAACAACAAAAGAATTACCTTTACCAATACCACTGGTATGTCCATCCTTAAACTTCTCCATAGTATATTGTTTATGGAGTACAGGGTCAATCTGTTTTAAGAAATTATTAAACGACAAACTAGCACCACAATTATGGCACTTGTAATTGGTATTCATCTTGACCTGATAAAAATACCCCCGTGCCTTGTTCTTGTGTTTCTGTGAATCACCACAAAAAGGACAACGGAAGTTATAAAGGTCTGCTTTGACCCTTTTGAATTTTTGTAGCCTTGATGAGACTAATCCGATAAATTTTGAATCAGTTAGATCCATCCACAAGAGTAATCTCTTGAGGTATTATACTCGCTTGAACGTCTGCTGTCAATGCTGACTTTAAAACTCTCTGTCCTATTGGACTTACAACGAAACTTATTATACTTAACGCACCAAAAATACTCCACATTTTCTTTTCCATAATGCGGAGTCTGTTATCTACCAATCGAATATCTCTCTCACATCCTGCTTTAATCTCCGAACTCTGACGGTTAACTTCTCTATGAAGCGATTCAATTTTCTCGAAGAGTACCGCATCTATCCTGTCCTGTTTGTCTAATTTTTCATCATGGACAGCAAGCATCTGTCCCATTTTGATAGAGTTATCACTAAGTGTATCAATTACTTTCTCTAATCTTTGTAACAGTGGACTATTATTTTCCATTCTTCTTAACGTCCCTAAGCCAAGAAGTCCTAGAAAGTTTACCTAAGTAAATATTCTTTTTCTTCTTTTTGTTTACTGGAGGAGAATCACCTGCTTCAACAGAACCTCCAATCCTACCAGCTGCCATACTATTAGTAGGAGGTGCAGCACCTGCAACCTCCTCCTTAAGTGATCTTATAATACCAATGATTTTGTTGATATTCATTAAACTGAATTTAATTCATCTATACAGGTCTGATCTTCTGGTATTCCGTGAATATGACTCTTGGGGAATGGTGGTATTCTTTTTAGGAATAACAGAAAACTTTTAATTGCTGGCCAAAGATCTTCCTCTAAATTATAAAAAAGTAAAGGAACTGCAGCATCACCAAATACATTAAACAGAACTGTTAGATGATTTAAGATTAAATGCGTCTTTAAGACTCCAGTATTTTTATACCGTTTTAATAATCTTTTGACATATTTAATTCTTTTCAGATCATCCTCAAACTCTTCCTTAGTCAGAGCATGAGGATTATCATACATCTTAACAGCAAACATCATATAGTTGTTTTCATTCAACTCATTAAATTTCATAATGTAAAATTAATTAGTTAGTTATCCATTAGGAATTGGTTGGGTAGTCGATATTACCTGTTGTAATTCCTGACATTGCGACAAGAACTTCTGTCTTAACTCTCAGATTACCTGCATTATCATTATAGGTTGTAACACCAACCCATCCAGCATCTGTTTTATATTGACCTGATGATCCACCACCAGTAGCACCCCCTGAATTCTGAGCACTAGCTACTGAAAGTCCATAAACTAATGAGTCACTCTCATAAGCTGAACCTTGGTTTCTATATCTATCGCCCTGTAAATCTTGTGTGGCGAATATTGGCATCTGAGATACCATAAATTCTGTACTAACACCTGCTAATGCTAAGTTACCAATAGTAGGTTCTATCAATGAAGCAGTACTTGCAATACTAACTTGAATAGTAGATGCTATAGATGTGATTACTGCATCACCGTAATAAGTTGCAGCAACACCAGGACCACGATTACCAATTCGGAGAACGTCGCCTACTTGTGCGGATCCACTAGCTCCAAATTGAGTATTCTGCCCATATACGATTTTGTTGTCATAATCAACAGAAGTGACCAGACCTACCGAAGTAACATTATCGTTGTTTCCCCAAAGAGACATTTTCCAAACCAGAATAAGTTTTCTATTGATATTTATACAAATTAAAGATACGCCTTAGAGATATTAGTGGCAAATCCTATGACAGTAGTACCAGCAGCTAAGACTGCTGCTGCTCCAATAACCCACTTTTCTACTACCTTAAGACGCTCCCGCAATTCTTCCTGCTTTTCTTCAAGCCTTTCTATCTTTAACTGCATCACAGTGATACGTGTCTCCTGTGTTGCATCAAGTCCCAAATCAGCCATAGTATTTAATTATAACTGATTTATATATGTCTATTGAAAAATATCATTTACATACTTTCTCTTTTCATCCTTCTCCTTATCCGTTCTCCACTTATGAAGTTTCTGAGTGGTTGAATCCATTGTAGGTTTCTTTTTAGCATCTGCCTTTCTTTTTTTACTGTATGCTCTAACAGTATTCATTATCTTATCAAGTCTTCCTTCATTCACAGAAGTATACACGTACTTGCGTCCACCATCTGACTTCCCATAGTTAGGATTATTTTTCTTCGCATGTTCCCGACTCTTTTTACTTTGTGCTTCATCCCTAGCATAAATCTTTGCTTTTAATTCTTCATACTTTGAGTTTACTTTCTTTCCACTTTTTGTCTGTACAACAGAACCTGCAGCCTTTGCAGCCTTTTCTTCTCTTCTTTTTTTCCTACGTGCTCGTACCTCAAGACCACTGGGTTTTTTAGGTCTCCCAGACTTATCACCCCACTTCTCACCTGTAGGTGCAGGTTTTTTATCATAAAAAGAAGCCGAAATAGTTCCGTCCTTATCACGTTTATGGTCTCCTGTTGCACCTCTATAACTACTCTTCTTACTGCTTCTACTCCCCTGAATTATTGAAGCACCTTCTGCATTAAACTCTTTTTCAGCAGTAGCTACCGCAGTTTTTGCAGGAGTCTT
>Ga0209404_10001294_pt1 | contig 17177 bp, 19 predicted proteins | sample TroAtlMetagenome_2_FD_187447 | JGI IMG/M metagenome (GOLD analysis project Ga0209404, IMG submission 187447) | Marine eukaryotic phytoplankton communities from Atlantic Ocean - Tropical Atlantic ANT8 Metagenome (SPAdes) (version 2) | ecosystem: Environmental > Aquatic > Marine > Oceanic...
TTGAACTTTTCGGTCCACGTCGAGGGGATATCGAGTCCATCCGTTCCGGCGATGATGTCACCGGGAACACGCATGTGATAAATCTTGCCTGCCCGGGCGCTGTAGAATCCGTTGGCCTTCAGGTGTTGGCCCAGATTGACCCTTCCTTTGGCCCCGTGGTAGCGGCTGTGCATGAAGGAGGTGCGGGATGGGGCACAGGCAAGACCCTGACAGTAGGCCCGATCAAAGACCATCGCGCTGGCTGCGAGGCTGTCGATATTCGGGGTCTTGCAGATCTTGTCACCGTAGCAACCAAGGACGCTGGCCTTAAGATCATCGGAGATTAGAAAGAGGATGTTCTCAACCTTCGGAGTGGCGTGGGCTGAGGCCGAGAGAAGGATAAATAGAAGATGGCGGAATGATAACATGGTGATCAGGGTTGTAAGCTTGATGGTTTTTCCGAGGAGGGATCATGGCGGAGCAGTTCCGGGAATCCACAGAAGCGCCGGGATGTTTCCTGTGGGCGCTCAGGAAGAGGATTCTGGTGGGAAAGATACTGGTGACAAATCTGAAAGAACTCCTTCTCCTTCTTCGACCGGAGAATATCGTGGTCAAATTCCTCGTCGAGACCTTGGGTAATGTAGGTGAGATACCGTTTCATCTTATGAACCTGCCGGTCCGCCCGGTAGACCTTGACCTGCTCCAGTGCGGTTTGCTCCCAGAGCTGTTCGATGTAGGCAAGGAGATCCTGCCCGGTTGGAACGGGGACTGGTCTCCTAGCGTAAGATGCTCGCAACTGCTCAAAAAGCCATGGGTTGCGGATGGCTCCGCGGCCCATCATGAGTCCTGCAGCTCCGGTTAGTGCTTCTACTGCCCGGGCGGTATCCACATCGACAATATTACCGTTGGCGATCACTGGACAGGATAGGGTTTCGACTGCTCTCAGGATACACTTGGGATGAACCGGGGATTGGTAGCGCTCTTTTACTGTCCGGCCGTGAATGGCGAGAGCGTCGATTTGATGCCGAAGAAACACGTCCAGCAATCCGTCAAACTCATCTGGGGCATGGTAGCCGACCCGGGTTTTGACTGTGAATCGACCTGTGATGGTTTGGCGTAGTTCCCCGAGAATTCGGTCGACCTTGGCAGGATTTCGCAGGAGTCCGCCCCCCGCATCTTTGCGGCATACTACGGGGGCGGGACATCCAAGATTGAGGTCGATTCCGGCCACTGGGTGCTCTTCCAGTTCCCGGGCGCTTCGCAACAGGGAGGGGATGTCCTGCCCGATCATCTGGGCAAAGACGGGTTTCCCGGAAGGATTCTCATCGATGCTGCGCAGGATATAGGGTTTCAGACGAGAGTTCTCGTAGACCCGGAAATACTCCGTGACGTAGACGTCGGGTCCTCCGAATTGTTCCATAACCCGCATGAACGGGAGATCCGTCACATCCTGCATGGGCGCGAGGACGAGCAGGGGCCGATGTTCTGGAAGGAAGTCCCGCATGGAGCGCTTGGATTAAACAGGATGCCGGGGCGATTGGGGAGAGCAGAGTGCTGGATCTTTGTCCGGGATCCTTGTAGAATACACCGTGCGGGGGAGGATCGTCATACTTGTATTAGCAACTGTGAGCGGAGTAAGGGCCGCCCTACCGGATATCTCGACGGTGAGGCCGGATCTGGTTGTTCCAGCTCTGGTCGACGACAAGCCCGGGGCGGGCAGGCGCGTGAAGGGAGTTCTTCCTCAATATGAGGGAACCGGAGTCTACCACGTGCTCTGTCTCCCGAGAGACTGGCGTCCGGGCCAACGCTACCCGGTACTGGTAGAATATGCGGGCAATGGGCCCTATCGGAATCGGAATCGGGACATCAGTAGTGGCCGGGTCGAGGGAAGCCGGATGGGCTATGGGATTTCAGGCGGAGACAGCTACATCTGGTTATGCCTGCCGTATGTGAACGCCGCGACTACCGCCAATGTCAGGCGGTGGTGGGGAAGCAAGCCGGAGTATGATGCTCTGCCCACTGTGGACTACTGTCTGGAGGCGGTGAAGCATATCTGTGCCCAGTTTGGTGGCGACCGTGAGCGTTTGGTGCTGTGCGGTTTTTCGCGGGGAGCGATCGCTTGCAACTTTATAGGGCTTCATGATGACCGGGTTGCTGGTCTCTGGCGTGCCTTCATTCCCTACAGCCACTACGATGGGGTCCGTCAATGGGAGTATCCGGGGTCAGACCGGGCCTCTGCCCTGAAACGGTTACGTCGGCTCGGGTCCAGGCCTCAGTTCGTGTGTTCAGAGGGGAGCCAGTTCAAGGAGACGGCCCAATACCTGATCGAGACCGGGGTGAAGGGAAATTTCACCTTCAGAGGGACGGGGTTTCGAAATCACAGCGATGCATGGCTCCTCCGACCCTCCAAGGCGCGAAGCGAGCTGAGGAGCTGGTTGGCCAAGGTCCTGAAGTAGGAAGTGCGGCGACGGTTATAGCTGGCCCGATATTTGAACTAATAGGGCAGGTAGCGCTTGGAAGCCTATATGGAGCCTAAGGCCACCAGAAACATGAAGTGGGTAAGCACTCCATAAATCAGAGTGAGTGGGATCGTGATTTTCGTGCTCATTATCAGGCCGTTATGACCACGATCGGACAACGCCCGACCGATGAGCCATAGGGCCACTGTTGTGAAAAATGGAGCCCAGAAAAACAGTTCAAAGGCATCCACCTCAATGCAATTGCCACTGAAGTTAATGTAGCAATATCGACCGGTCCAAGGCGGGATTGCCGCAATGATTGGGAGCATTATTCCAATCAGAAATCCGGGTGGTGTCTTTGGCTCGTATTTGGCCATGGACTCGGAGATTTTTCGCAGGGGTATTACTTCTTGGTGTAGTCCGGGTTTTCGCGTGGAAGCTTGGCCCCGGTTTCCTTGAGGCGCTCGAGAAGGAGGGTGTCGAGTTCGCTGACTCTCTTGGGCATATCGGCGGCAAGGTTCTTTGCTTCTCCGAGGTCCGCTTGGAGGTCATAGAGCTCGAAGGGTCCGCCCCAGAACTTGATGAGCTTGTGATTGCCCTGGCGAATGATGCTGTAGGGGCCCGGGGCATGCCGGTAGTGCGGAAAATGCCAGAGGAGTTCGTCTCGATGAAGCTTGGTTGTTCCGCCTGACTTCAGGTGGGGCATCAGGGAGAGCCCATCGATGGCACGGTCGCCGGGGAGCTTACCCCCAGCGGCTTCCACGACCGTGGGGAAGATGTCGATCGAGCAGACCGGGACGTCGCTGATTTTTCCGGCGGGGATTGTTCCGGGCCAGCGAACAAGGAAGGGCACCCGGATTCCGCCTTCGTAGGCGTAGCCCTTGCCGCTGCGCAGGGGCGCATTGTCTGTCGGTGACCCGTTACGATCCAGCCCCCCATTATCACTGGTAAAGATGATGAGAGTGTTACTGTCGATACGGAGTTCCTTGAGCGTGGTCAGAATCTGCCGGGTGGAATCATCAATCGATTCAACCATGGCAGCATACTTCGCATTGTTTGGTTTCTTATCGCGCTGGTATTTTGCGGCGACCTCGGCAAGGGCTTGGATAGGAGTGTGAACCGCGTAATGACCGACCATCAGGAAGAATGGTTTCTTTTCCTCGTGCCATCCGCGGATGAGAGCTTCGGCCTCATCAGCCTCGCGGTGGGTAAGGTATTCTCCTTTCTTGCGACCCGGCAGGTTGTGGATTCCCTGTCGGAGAGTTTCGTGTCGCCCCTTGGGTTGATTGAAGGGGTCGAAATAGCTGGGAGGCTGACCGTAGTCACAGCCTCCCTTGTTTTCGTCATACCCCTGCCCGGGGGGGAACCACGCAGGGTCACCCAGGTGCCACTTTCCGATATAGCCGCTGCGGTAGCCCTGCTCCTTGAGGGCTTCGGCAATTGAAATTTCTTCGTGTTCCATCCAGTAGGGATTTGGTGGGCAGAGGAATTGGCTATTCTTACCCCCGACATAGGTTGTTGGGTTTTTGGCAGGAGTGCCGATACGGCCCCTTTGAAAACGGGACCGGATCCAGTCAGTCACTCCTACCCTGTGGGGGTAGCGGCCGGTTTGAAGGGCTGCGCGCGTCGGTGAGCACACCGCGCAGGCAGCGTAGCCGTTGGTAAAGAGGATGCCCTCGGTGGCAAGGCGATCGATGGAGGGCGTCCGGTAGAAGTCACTCCCCTGACAGGAGAGATCCATCCACCCCATGTCGTCGACGAGGATCACAATGACGTTGGGGTGCTCGGCTGCCCTCGAGAGGAGGGGTAGGCCTGTAAGAACGAGCAGGAGGGCGAAGAGTAATTTCATGTCGTGATCGTATTTGGTTGGGCTGGGGTGACCAGTTAAGCTCGCCAATGTCCCGGTTGCCAGTTGTTACTGGTGGCGAAATGCCACGGTGGGCTTCATTCGAGAGGCTCGGATGGCCGGGTAGAGGCCGCTGACAGTCCCAACCACAGTGGCAAAGACGATGGTGAAAATGACGGCGCCCGGTGCAATTTCAATGCGAATCGCGCTCCCAATAGAGGGGAAAAGATAGAGGAGTTCACGCACCGCGAAGGCGAGGAGAACGCCAAGGGCCCCTCCAGCAACCCCGAGCAGTGAAGCCTCGAGCAGAATCATCCTGCGAATGCGGGAGGCCTTCCATCCGATCGCTCGCAGGACACCGATTTCCACCGTTCTTTCAAAGACACTCATCAGCATGGTGTTCATCACACTGGTCAGTCCAACGATCATCGCCAGAAGGGTGACGGCCAGGGTCATGCCACGGACTGCCTTCGTGGTGGAGTTGCTCTGCGCGGATTCGCTGGCGAGACTGGCCGAGAGCCCGGGATGTTTTTTTTCAATTTCCTCGCAGAGTGCCCTTGTGGCTGCCTTCTCCATTCCTGGGTTAAACCTTAGGTTCAGGAAGTTGATCTTTCCGGTGTTGTCGCTGTGGCGCTGCAGGACATCAAGTGGGACGAGGATAGCTCCGGACTCAATCATCGACGTGCTCTCGTAAATTCCGCATACCGGAAATTCCAATCCGTAAAGAAGGAGCGAATCACCCACCCCCTTGCCCAGCATCTGGGAGGCGGATTTACCAAGAAGGATGGCCTGCTCCTCGCGGTGCTTGTGCATCCGGCCCTCGATGATCCTGAGGTGCTTCCATATGTAGCTCTCCCACTCCCAGCTGGTAATGAGGACCACGGGGAGATGATCGACAGGGATCAGGCTGCTGAGGACTCCGCCGCTGCTTTCTACCCCGGGGAGGGATCGTATGTTCAGGGAGATGTCCTCGGAAAAGGGCGCGGGAATTGGGCTCCCCGCCGCAACCCGATTAATAACGGCATCTGTGCCACGGGCGTTCATGGTCTGGTCCCAGCCTCGTTCAAAGCCGCGGGCCAGGCCCATCAGGGACACAATAGCCATCATGCCCACGGCAATCCCAAGTAAGGTGAGAGCCGTGCGCATGCGCCTCACCTTGAAATTCCGGGTAACCATCGGGAAGAGGTTCATGGGGAAACGGGCAAGTCAGGGGTAGAGCGGATAACCATGCCATCGCTCATATGAATCTGGCGAGAGGCATATGCTGCAGTGGTCGGATCGTGTGTTACGAGCACGAGAGTCATTCCAGTTTCCCGGTGGATACGGGAGAGCAACTCCATCACCATGGTTGCAGAAGCTCTGTCCAGATTGCCCGTTGGTTCATCGGCAAGGAGCAGTTCGGGCTCGTTCGCAAGGCTCCTGGCAATGGCCACTCGCTGGCGCTCCCCGCCGGATAGTTCAGGTGGCCGGCTGTGAGTTCGATTCGCAAGTCCCACCTCGGAGAGGAGCTTGGCCGCTCGCGGGGCCCTTTCTTTTCTCGAAATCGAACTTTCAACCATGGGCACCTGGACGTTCTCAGAGGCCGTCAGGGTGGGAAGGAGGTGAAAGGACTGGAAGACGAAGCCGACCTTCTGGGCTCGGAAGGAGGAGAGGTCTCCCATCCCCGAGAGGGCCTGCCCGCGAACACAGATCTCGCCGGAATCAGGGGTGTCCAGTCCGCCCAGCATCTGAAGCAGGGATGTCTTTCCGCTTCCGCTGGACCCAGTGATGGCGATGAAGTCTCCCTCCTCGATCCGCAAATCAACCCCGCGGAGAGCGTGAATCCGGCCATCCTCGTAGGAGCGAGTGACAGCGATCGCCTCCGCGAGGCACGGGGTGTGAGGGATCTCCATGCTGAATGAGTTTTGCGGACTGGTGCCCGGGCCGCAATTGTAGAATAGGAGAGATGAGAATGGAAAGCCCGTGACCGAGATGAGTCTGATATGGAATCGGAATGGCCTCGTATACCGGACCCATGGTCTATAAACTTTCCCACTACGGCTTGCGGTCCTTTATGGAGAACAATAGGTTCAAGAAATGAACTTCAACGGCTTTCTGCCTGTCTTTCTTTTCCTATGTCTTCCAACCTTGGATGCCCAGATCTCTGATGCCGCACAGCTCAAGCTCGAGGGTGCGGTGGCTTTCACCGAAGGTCCCGCCTGGCACCCTTCAGGAAATGTGTATTTCACCGACATTGCCAATAACCGGATCATGCGCCGTGATCCATCGGGGGTCATGCATATCTTCCGCACCCCCTCTGGACGGGCAAATGGACTTCTCTTCGACCACGAGGGGAGCCTGATGGCTTGCGAGGGCGGAGGAGAGGGAGGGAATCGTCGAGTGACCCGCACTGAGAAGGACGGAACCATCACCGTGCTCGCGAGCCAATACGAGGGGAAAAGGCTCAATTCTCCCAACGACTTAGCGGTGGACTCTCAGGGCCGGATTTATTTCAGCGATCCCCGCTACGGAAGCCGGGATGACTTGGAACAGTTCGACGGAGAAGGCAGGGAAATCGAGGGGGTCTATCGTATTGATGGCCCCGGGAAGATCTCCCGTATCATCACTCATGAAGTGCATCGACCCAATGGGATTCTCGTTTCTGCGGACGATAAGTTCCTCTTCGTGGCGGATAACGTGAACGATGGTCCCGGTAAGGGGCTCGGGGGAAACCGTAAACTGTGGCGCTTCACTCTTCAAGCTGATGGCTCGATAGTTCCCTCCAGTCGTAAACTTCTCTTTGACTGGGGTAGTGATCGCGGTCCCGATGGACTGGCTCTGGATTCGAAGGGACGAATCTTCGCTGCCGCAGGGTTCAATTTTCCCAAGGAACCTGTGGAAACCAGTCTGAAATACAGGGCCGGCGTCTATGTCTTTTCTCCTGAAGGAGAACTTCTGCAGAACATTCCGGTGCCCGCGGACATGATAACTAATTGCACCTTCGGGGGAGCAGGTCTCCAGACCCTTTATGTTACCGCGGGGCATAAGCTCTGGAGTATTCCTGTTAAGGATCCTGGTTATCTTGCATGGCCTCTGAGGCAATAGGAGGGGGCCCCTCATATGGGATGATCAGCGCAGTGAGATGGGTTGAGCTTGAGCAGGACGAGAGAAAGGCCAGGATTGCCAGAGTGGTGAGGAAAAGGGCCGCTTTCATGGGATCAAATGGATGATTCGTCTGGGGGAGAAAATTAAGGTCGCTACCCTTCTGACCGAAAAAATAGCCGCTCCTTTTTCAAACTTTCCTCAGCTAGCTGAAAAAGGGTGAGTTCCTTGTGGAATCCTCGCCATTTGAGTGTGAGGGTCCATATTCGGAGAAAGCATGGACCCCGCCCAAAACCTAGAAACAGCCCCGCTGCAGGACCTCGATGAGTGGGAGGACGATCTTCTGAGGCGGTATCCCGCGAAGGAGGAAGAGGGCCGGAAATTCCGAGCCTATGAAGCTGAAGCACGTCCTGGGGTCCGGGAGTTTTATCGACTCAACCACCAGAACCAGACTTTAGATTTTGTGCGGCAGAAGCGTGCGGAATACCTCCCTCTCAAGAAACGCAGGATGACTGTTTGGGAGGCGCTGGAATATCTGAATACCCTCGTGGATGACAGTGATCCCGATATAGACCTTCCTCAAATCGAGCACCTTATGCAGACCGCGGAGGGAATCCGCCATGATGGTCATCCCCGTTGGTTTGTTCTGGCCGGGCTCATCCACGACCTCGGAAAGATCCTTTGCCTCTTTGGCGAGCCTCAGTGGGCTGTTGTCGGAGACACCTTTCCACTTGGGTGCCGTTTCTCGGATAAGATTGTCTATCACGAATATTTTGCGGAGAACTCCGACTCACGAATACCGGAATACTCAACTCCTCTCGGGATTTATGAAGAGGGATGCGGGCTCGATAAGGTTACCATGTCTTGGGGTCACGACGAGTATCTCTATCATGTAGTTAAAGATCACCTTCCGGAGGAAGCCCTCTACATGATTCGTTATCATTCCTGCTATCCCATCCATAAGGAAGGAGAGTACCAGGCCCTTATGAACGATCATGATCGGGCGATGTTTAAGTGGGTCGAGGCCTTCAACGCCTACGATCTCTACACCAAGAGTAGCCAGCGTGTTGACGTCGATTCGCTCAGGCCGTTTTACGAGGAACTTATCGAGGAGTATCTCCCTGGAAAACTATCTTGGTGACGGGCCCAAGGTCTCCAAGATTGAGTTTTCCTAGACCGTCAGGCTGCGATTACGGGCAGTGACCTCCCATCTTTCCCCGGTAACTTCCCCCCTTCGAATCAAGATTGCTTCCTTGTAGAGAGCAACAGTGGGACAGATATGATAGGGGATTCCTAAGAGGGGATCTCCCACCCGGAACTGGCCTGCGTTTTCGGATTCCAGGACGAGATGCTCTTCACTGTGGCCGATGAAATGTGCGCTTTCGAGGCCGATCAGATGGATTCGGTCGTTGAGGGGGCCTTCTGACGCGATCGCTTTATGGCCAAGATCGAGGCAGAGCCGGTTGGTTCCGGGCTTACTGATGACGCGGGTAAGAACTACCGCAGCATTGCGAAAGGGGAGTTCCGGATAGGCGCTTCTATATCCATAATCCCAGAAGAGAGCGGTTCCTGGGCTGCACTGCCACTCTCGCAGGCGGGCATGAAAGCCGAAGGTTGGCGATCCTCCCCCAACTACATTTGGCACAACGCGCCTCGCCTCTGCTAGCCGCTCTAGGACCCCGTCAACTGTGCTCATGGCCTGAGACCAAATTTTCCTGCGGGACTCCGGTTCAGACTCTCTCACGTGTCCATCGTAGGAGTGAACTCCGTCAAACCGAAGGCTGCCAGAGGAGTCAGCCAATTCGGCGATCTTGACTACCTCTTCTTCAGAGGAGGTTCCAGTTCTACCCATGCCACAGTCGAAATCGATAAAAACACCCAGTTGGACTCCTGCTTTCAGGCATCTCTTGTTGATCGCGGATAGGGCCGACTCTTCGTCCGCGAGAAAGGATAACTTCGCGTCTGGATAGGCCTCCGCCAGTCGGATGAGACGGTCCGGGGCAGGCCCAACCGGAGAGTAGGCCAGAAGCACATCCTTCGCACCTGCAGACAGGCACATCTCAACCTCTGCGATCGTGGAGGCCTTGAACTTCCTAACTCCTGCGGATATCTGGATGCGCACTACTGCATCCATTTTGTGGGTTTTGACATGGGGCCGGAGGCGTTCCGGACCACCGCATAAATCAATCATGCGCTCCACGTTTGTTTCGACCACGCGAGGTCGCACTAAGAGGGCAGGTGAAGCAACCCGGTCAAGACCGCGGATTACCCATCGCTCATCCATAACGATCTGCTACGGTTTGATTTCGAGAATCATCTCAATCTCAACCGCCATGCCTCCGGGGAGCGTGTTGGATGGAAGTGCGCTTCGCGCACCCACACCGGCTTCTGTGCCGAAGAGCTCCGCGAAGAGTTCACTGCAGCCATTGATCACCGCGGGCTGTCCTACAAAATCCTCGGTCGAGTTAACAAATCCGAGGGTTTTTACCACCCGCGCCACATTATCCAGGCTGCCGAGCGCGCTACGGATTGTTGCGATCAGAGCTAATGCGGTTTGCTTCGCAGCCTCGTATCCTTGCTCAACTTCCAGGTTTTCCCCGAGGCGGCCAAGGGTAAGCGTGCCGTCTTCTCTGAGTGGTCCATGTCCCGAGAGGTAGGCCATGTTTCCTACGATCACGATGGGCTTGTAAACGCCAACGGGCTTGGGTGCAGGAGGAAGGGTTAAACCGAGCTCTTGGAATCTGGCTTCTGCACTCATTACCGTGATACCATACTCGTTATGAATATCTACGCGATTCAGAATTATGGGCCGGGCTCCTTGCAGAGAGTCCCTGCTGTCGATCAGGTAATGTGCCTGTTTTTTCGATGTCCTGTATTGAGAACGACTAAGGCCGGCCCGTCGGATCAGGCGTTTCGCCCTTGAGAAGCTTCACGGCCTGCCGGGCGAGACGCCTGCCGAAAAGCTCATAGCCCTTCGCGGTGTAGTGGAGATCGTTCCACGTCTTGCCGTTCCGCTCCTTGTCATTCGTATCATCGGTATCGGCCCATGCGCCTCTGGCGTCATCATTGGCCACCTTGACCTGAGCCTTTCTCACAGCGGTCCACTGGTCGTGGGTGAGATGGTCGCAGAGCCTGCCGATGACGAAATTCATCTTGGGGGTTTTGAGGTCTCTGCGAAGGCTGGCAATCAAGGTTTTCATGCTTTCTTCATAGGCTGCGGCAAGCCCCGTCTTGGCGTCCCGCTCCCCCTGCATCCAGAGAAAGGTAATACTATCGAACTTTCCCTCAGCGATCTTCGCCTTCGCCTGCTTAAGCACGATATCATAGAATTCTGATGGGTCTTTGAACTGCTGGGTGAGCTGGTGCTTTCTTGCGATCTGGTCCCACGTCTTAACCCACTTCCTGATGGGTTGCCCTCCGCGGGCATACTTGATGTGTTGGATATCTGCGCCAGGCAGTAATTTCTTCAATTCCGGAAGGACAGAAGTGTTCTCCTTCAGGCCCTGCATATTGCTCTGCCCTGAAAGAATAAAGAGATGGCGCTCCTCTGCCGCGGCCATGCAGGAGGCCAGTGCAGTGGCCGCGATAACGAAAGATTTTGGTAGTTTCATGGCTCCTTGCTAAAGGACAGCCTCCCAATTGTCAGGGGGAATCTTCCAGCTTTGGGGTCGCGCGCTTGCTCTGCCTCGGTTCCTTCCCTAGATCTTTGAGATCCCCCCTCGAACGCTCGCTAAAACTCTTCAACCGTTATGCGCATTTGCCTGTCTCTCACCGCCATCACCACGCTGCTCGCAACAGCACTCTCCCTGACAGCCGCAACGGCGCCTGAACGCAAAATAGATCTTCTGGCGGACCCATCATTCAAGAATTGGGTTTTTTATCTCAGTGAGAAAAACTCGGTCAGCACCAGGAGGGAAGATGTTGCCGTGATTGACAAAGGGATTCTTCAGGTAACCGGAAAGGGATTCGGCTACTTTCGGACCACAGAGGCCTACCGGGATTATCATCTCGTCCTCGAATATAAGTGGGGTGAAAAGACATGGTCCAAAAGGGTGGATCGGGCTCGAGATTGTGGACTGCTCCTTCACAGCCACGGTCCAGATGGCTCGTTTGGCGGAGCCTGGATGTCGTGTATTCAGGCCCAGATGCTGGAGGGGTCCATGGGGGATATCAACATCCTGCAGGGCAAGACGAAGGACGGGGAACTGATTCCTACCAGACTGACATGCGAGGTTGAGGAAATTCCGCGTGGCTATCGATGGAAAAAGGGCGGTGAGCGATTAACCTTTCCTCTTGAGGGAAAGTCCGCTGCGAGTGTCCGGTGGAAGCATCGTGACCCTGAGTGGAAAGATGTGAAAGGATTCCGGGGAAGCAGGGATGTCGACAAGGTCGTGGGGGAATGGAATCGGATGGAAGTGATCTGCGATGGGGATTCCTACCGGATTCTCCTGAATGGCGTTTTAGTCAACGAGGGACATAAGGCCCAGCCCTCAGCTGGGTTTATTGGCATCCAGAACGAGTGGGCAGAGTGCTTTATCCGCCGACTCGAGCTCTGGCCTGTTAAAGGTGCCAGTAAAAAGACCGGAAGCCACCTGAGCCCTTCACGGGGGCTCGGATCCGCTACGGCCGAGAGAGGTATTGCTTCCCGGGATTGGAATTCTGCAGGCATTGGAACCTGGCTCTATTCAAGCCCCGGGTTGTAGCGCTATCTGGTTGTTCTCCCTGCATTTTGGAAAATGGGTGTTCGAGCAAAGGTCGAAATCATCAACTGTCATGCAGAGGGTGAAGTCGGTGATGTTATTGTAGGGGGAGTAGATCCTCCGCCGGGGAATACCCTTTGGGCACAGCGGGACTATCTGGAACGAGATCAGTCTCTCCGGGATTACGTCCTTAACGAACCAAGAGGCGGTGTATTCCGGCATGTTAACCTTCTGGTTCCACCAGTAGACCCGGAGGCCGATGCGGCTTTCCTGATCATGGAGCCAGCCGATACCCCTCCGATGTCTGGCTCCAACTCTATCTGTGTTGCGACTGTTCTTCTGGAGCGGGGAATTCTTCCCATGCACGAGCCGGAGACACAGCTCGTTCTCGAGGCTCCGGGAGGGCTCGTGAGGGTCCACGCCCGTTGTCGCGATGGTCGGGCTGAGCGGATCACCATTACCAATGTGCCTTCCTTTGCAGCCCATCTGCAGGCTCCCCTTGAGGTCCCGGGTCTGGGGACTCTGGAGGTGGACACGGCCTATGGAGGAGACAGCTTCGTGATCGTTGATTCAAAAGCTCTCGGCTTTGAGCTCGTTCCTGACGAGGCAAGAGAACTTACGGAATATGGAATGAGAATCGTTACCGCTGCCAACGAGCAGCTTGGGTTTCATCATCCTGAGAACCCGAGCTGGCAGCACCTGTCTTTCTGTCAGTTTGCCGGACCGCTCCGTCGAGAGGGGGATATTCTTACTGGCGCTAACGCCGTTGCCATTCGTCCTGGCAAAATTGACCGATGTCCAACTGGCACCGGCTGTTCAGCCCGGATGGCAGTCCTCCACCGGAGGGGGCTTATGAGCCTTCAGGATACCTACCGTGCTCGCTCCCTGATCGGATCGGAGTTTCTATGCACCATCGATACGGTCACAGTCTTGGGAAATACGTCTGCTATTCTGCCAAAGATCTCGGGGCGGGCATGGATTACGGGAACAACCACGCACGTTCTCCAGCCGGACGATCCGTGGCCTGAAGGCTACAGGCTCTCGGACACATGGCCGGGGGCCTGAAGGGAGATTTAGCCGCGCCCCCCCTTTACTCTGTTCCTCCGGGACGAATCCGGGGCCGTTGTGGGGGCTGTCCAGGTCGCCGGTCTCCCCTAGGGCCACCCCCGCGCCGTCCGGATGGAGGCCCACGGCGCTCGTCCGCCTCTGGTCGCGCTCCGCGGCCTCCACGGCCTCTGCGGTGGTCAATCTCGCCATCGCCATCGCGGTCCTCACCGTAGGGCATCCCATTTTCGAAATACACTCTTGCGCGGCGCCCTGCGGCGACGTGTTCACTGTAAACCTTGCGCTTTTCCGTTTTAGCAAAGGAGGTATTCGCCTCGAGGAGAGCTTTCTTGAGCTCCTCTGCGGTGACGTCGACAGGCAGCTGATCCACGACGCTTCCTGTCTGTCCGAAGGCATCCGCCCGGATGACAAAAATACCAGTTTTCCCCCGCTCTCCTTTGACGGCGTCCCGCCAGTCAGAGTCGGGCTTTTCTTCCGCAAAGTCCGCGTGGAACTTCCCTATGATTTCCTTGTCGCTCATCAAGGCCCGCAGGTCCGTTCGAAGCCTCTTACGGTCATCTTCAGCCGCTACTACAAAGATCAGCAGTCGTTGGTCTCCTGAGGCAACATTGAGGCCTTGTCGGAAACTGTGGAAATCTTGTAAGACCGCGCCCTCCTTCGATCCTCGGGGTCGGAATTTCTTCGCGACCTGCTCCATCGCCTCGACGACACCGTTTTCGCCGCGGCCTCTTCCTGGACCCCTGGCTCCCCGTCCCTGGCGCAGGCCCTGGGAGGGACTGCGCCCCGTTCCCGATAGCCTGGTCTCTCCATCTGGCGCCAGCAGACAAAAAGCGGTATTTTCAAAGCGGCCATCTAGAAAGGACCGCACCATCTTCTGGTGCTCTTCACTTTCATAGGATTCCAAGCGGACGCATACAAACGAGCGGGAGGCCTCTATAAAATCTTTCTGCGAGAACAAACTGTTCTGCGTGTTGGTGTAACCGGGTCAGAACACCCCAGAGATTCCGCTGCAAGTTGCCGCCGCAGCCATAAAAAAGATGGGACGGTTCGATCGCTCTGCTTCTGCGCGGGCTGTTTCCCAAGTGGTATACCAAGCGACCCCGGCCTCTCCGACAGGTTGTGGGCTCGCCCCAAGATCATCGGGACGAGGGCCCTGAGCGATAGCGATTCCCCCCAACAAGAGAGAGATCCAAAATACGTGCACTGTCTTCATAGTAGAATAAACGGCCAAGGCCTCTTTTAGTTGTGCAGGATTCCCACCTAATGCCAACTCCTTGTGTGTAATCCTTTGCCTGCTTCAGCATTTTCCCCTTGAAATCAAGTCTCTGCGGAGCCTGACTGCGGGAATCATGCCTTCACAATTCCAATCCACCAGTTCTTCGCGACGTCGTTTCCTGCAGGGGGCGACTGCTGCCGGCACCTTTGGTTTCCCTGCCATCGTGAGTGCTAAGTCTCCAAACGCGAAATTAGACGTCGCGGTGATTGGCTGCGGAGGGCGTGGCGGACACAACATGCGCACGGTCGGTAATACCGAGAACATTGTGGCGTTGGTTGATGTTAATGATCGCAACCTGCGGGGAGCTGCTTCTCGCTTCAAACAGGCAAAGACCTTTCACGACTTTCGTGAATTCTACGAGAAACCCGGCAACTACGATGCTGTAATCGTCAGCACAACTGAGCATACTCACGCCTTTGCCACTCTTCCGGCTCTTCGAGCTGGCAAGCACGTCTACTGTGAGAAGCCTCTCACGCGCGATGTTTATGAAGCACGGCTCGTAACCGAGACGGCACGGAAAGCCGGGGTAGCTACCCAGCAGGGGACCCAAATCCATGCCGGAGGAAACTATCGGAGAGTTGTCGAGCTCATTCAGGGAGGCGCTATCGGGAACGTCAGTGAGGTTCATGTCTGGGTTGGCCGGGCGTGGGGCCGGCAGAGCGCTGAGGAGGCCAAGAAGAACCGGGATATTGTTAATGTTCAGGAGAGACCCGAGGAAGCACAGCCCATTCCGAAAGAACTCAACTGGGATCTCTGGGTCGGCCCGTCACCGATGAGGCCCTATCACTCTGTATACTTCCCGGGACCAAAGTGGTACCGCTGGTGGGATTTTGGGAACGGGACGATGTCTGACCTGGGGAGTCATTGGAATGACCTACCTTTCTGGGCGCTGAACCTGGACGCCCCCACAAGTATCGATGCAGGGGGCCCCACGCCTCACCCCGAGATTGCACCTGCTTCGATGTGGGCGCGCTATGAATACGCGGCCAGGGGTAACCGCGCACCCCTTAATCTGACCTGGTATCAGGGAGCGGAGAAACCGGAGATATGGAAGCAGGGAGGGATCCCGAAATGGGGAAGCGGGGTTCTCTTTGTTGGTGATGAAGGGATGCTTCTTTCGGACTATGGTAAGCACGTTCTTCTGCCAGAAGGTCGATTCAAGGATTTCAAGCGGCCCGAGAAGACTATTCCAGAATCGATCGGTCACCATCAGGAGTGGGTTAGAGCATGCAAGACCGGGGAGCCAACCACCTGTCATTTTGACTACGCGGGTCCACTGACCGAGGCCAACCATCTCGGCAACGTCGCTTTTCGTGCCGGTCGCAAGCTTGAGTGGGATGCCAAGAACATGAAATTTCCCAATGCTCCGGAGGCGGAACAATTCCTCAAGCGAGAATACAGGAAGGGATGGACGCTCTGATTTGACGGTTACCCGGCGCAGCATGAGCGAATATTTGTTGAATAGTTCAGCCGCGGGAGAGGTCTAAATCCCAGCAAGCAGAAGTCGTAAGATAGTATTTTGCTGCATCCATGATTGAAAATCCTTACTGAAACCCTAGAATTCTAGCATTATGAACTTATTGTCTCGATCCCGTACGCAGTTTTTCGCGGCTGCTCTTATAGCCGTCTCCGCGCTCTCGAGTTGTGTTACTGAGAACCCCTACACTGGAGAACAGCAAGTCTCCAATACCGCAACAGGAGCAGGGCTTGGAGCTGCTGGAGGTGCGATTCTGGGTGCGATTATTGGCAATAATGTTGGAGATGGAGACGCAGGGCGCGGCGCACTCATCGGCGCTGCCCTCGGCGGAATTGCCGGAGGAAGCATTGGTAATTATATGGATCAGCAGGAATCCATGTTGAGGCAGGAATTACGAGCCAGTGGAGTGAGCGTCACAAGGGCAGGTAACAATATCATTTTGAATATGCCTCATGATATTACTTTCAATACCGGGAGTGCCCAGATCAAAGGCAGCTTCTCGCGGACGTTGAGTTCGGTGGGCGTTGTCCTGCGGAAGTTTAATCAGACCACGGTTCTGGTGAATGGCCACACTGATTCTGATGGCAGCTCGTTCTACAACATGGGGCTCTCCCGCGACCGTGCAAGTGCAGTCTCTAATGCTCTTGCAAGCCAAGGGGTGCAGCCTGCGCGGCTTGTGACTCGTGGCTTTGGCGAATCCCAGCCGATCGCATCAAATGAGTCCGCGGCAGGGAAGGCTCGTAACCGCCGGGTTGAGATTCACATTGCGCCTCGAAGTTGAGTAGGCCGAGAGCGATTGTGGTAGCAAGGGGAACAGCTTTCGCTGTTCCCTTTTTGTTTCGATCTTGAACGTTCTCGATTCTGATCGGATCCTGAAGCAGCCAGTCCGAGATTAAAAAGGGATGTCATCATCCGGATCAGCGGCAGGCATATCCGGAGGGTTTCCGACCCCGGGAGGAGCATCTTCGTCACCATACTCAGGATTCTGGTTCGCAGCGGGATCCCCGCCAAGACTCTCGAGTTTCCAAGCATTCAGATTCACGTAGAAGCGCTCCTTGTATTCGTTGCCGCGAATGTCGAAGGTTACCTTGACCGGATCATCGACCTGCATTCCATCGGTGAGAGAGGTCTTCTCCTTGACGCATTCGAACTTGATCATCTGAGGGTAGTTCCCATCTTCCACCTCCACCACGAATTCGCGCTTGGTAAAACCGCTGTTGAAAGTCTGCACATCGTTAACAACCTTCAACCTGCCCTCGATCTCAAATGATTTTCCCATCTTTTAACTGATTTT
>Ga0209404_10001298_pt1 | contig 17150 bp, 36 predicted proteins | sample TroAtlMetagenome_2_FD_187447 | JGI IMG/M metagenome (GOLD analysis project Ga0209404, IMG submission 187447) | Marine eukaryotic phytoplankton communities from Atlantic Ocean - Tropical Atlantic ANT8 Metagenome (SPAdes) (version 2) | ecosystem: Environmental > Aquatic > Marine > Oceanic...
ACTATTGGGTACAGGATCACATCGATGAGTTTCCTCTCATTCAAGGATTCAGATACTTCAACGTCTATGGTGATGGTGAAGAAGATAAAGGAGATCAAGCAAGTCCAGTTAGTAAGTTTGCAAAGCAAGTTCAAGAGACTGGTAAACTTAAATTGTTTGAAGGATCTGATAAGTTCTTGAGAGACTTTATTTGTGTTGATGATATTGTTGATCTAGTTCTCAATAATAAAAAGAAGTCTGGTATCTATGATCTTGGAACTAGCAAACCTGTGAGTTTTCAGCATGTTGCAGAATGCGTAGCAAAGAAGTATAATGGAGAGATCGAGTACATTCCTTTTCCAGATCATTTGAAAGGAAAGTATCAAGATTATACCTGTGCAAAACCAACATGGGGTGATTATAAATTTACTACTGTAGAGGATTATCTTAAATGAAGACCATCTGGACAAATGGATGCTTTGACATTCTTCACCCAGGACACATTGAATTGTTTAGAGCATGTAAGTCTCTTGGAGATCGTTTGATTGTTGGTATTGATAGTGATGAGAAAGTAAACAATGATAAAGGTTTTGTGAGGCCTATAAACGACATTTGCTTCAGATATACAATGTTGCAATCTATTAAATATATTGATGGGATTCATATTTTTGGTAGTCGTACAGAATTAGAGGAAATGATTCAATTCTATAATCCAGATGTTTTAGTTGTTGGTGGTGATTGGCGAGATGGAGATGTTGTTGGTCGTGAATATGCTAAAGAAGTGAGATTCTTTAATCGTTTTGGTGGATATTCGTCTACAAAAATCATTAATAAGATTCGGAAATCATGAGATATGTTGTTGATATTGATGGAACTATTTGTACTCCAGGACCAACATCTGAGTTGCGATATAAAGGAGCATTGCCAATTCAGACTAGAATTGATAAAATAAATAAATTATATGATCAAGGACATATTATAATATATCTTACTGCTAGAGGTATGGGTAGGTATGATGATGATATATATTTGGCTAATAAAGAATTTTATCAATTCACATATAACCAATTAAACTCTTGGGGATGTAAATTTCATAAACTATTTTTGGGGAAACCCTCTGGAGATTACTATATCGATGACAAAGGAATATTAGATAATGACTTCTTCAAGACCGAAACAGACTGATGCAATTCAATTAGTCCCTAAAGGATGGGGATATGAGAAATGGATTGTGAATTGCGATCAGTATTGTGGAAAGATTTTGCATATGGTAAAGGGAAAGCGTTGCTCCTGGCATATGCATAAGATTAAAGATGAAGTATTTTATGTCCAGAGTGGAAAGATTAAAATCTACTATGGGTGGAGCGATATGCTTGATATGGCTTCTGTTGCAACTTTAGAAAGGGGAGATAAGTTTCATGTCCCTACTGGAATGCGTCATCAGATGATTGCTCTAGAAGACACTGAATTGTTTGAATTTTCTACAGAGCATTTTGACGAAGATAGTTATAGACTTATCAAAGGGGATTAAATATGATTGGGATGAATAAACTGGGAACTAAGGGTAGACTTGGCAACCAGATGTTTCAGTATGCGTCATTAGTAGGTATTGCTAAGAATCTGGGATACGATCATTGTATTCCAGATCATTCTGATGTGACATGGTTCCATAAACATGTTGGTGACAATATCGTTACGATAAATCATCATTTACAACACTTATTTGAACTGAATCATCTTAATGGTAGATTTGGTTTAGTTGATGGATACGACATTGATGTACATCAACATGAATTCTGTGAAGAACTATTCAATGAATGTCCAGACGATGCAAGTCTTCATGGACACTTTGAAAGTTATAAGTATTTTGAGAATGCAGAAGAAGAGGTAAAGAAAGACTTTACCTTCAAGGAGAGTTACTTAGAAATTGCAGAAGCATTTCATAAGAAACATAAGACAGATAATCCAGTGTGTCTAAACATTAGACATGGTAAGGACTTTATCAGAGTTCAGGATTATCATGCTATTTGTACAGAAGAATACTATAAAGGATGTATTGATGACCTTGGAAAAGATCGTCAATACATTGTCATATCTGATGACATTGAATGGTGTAAAACTATTTTCACAGGTAGTAATTTTATCTTCAATCATGAAGAAAGAGAAGAGAATGAGAAGGCTCATCATGATATGTGTCTAGGTGCCTCTTGTTCAGACTTCATCATTGCCAATAGTACATTTTCCTGGTGGATGGCATACCTAGGAAAGAGTAAAGACAAGAAAGTCTATATTCCAGATCCTTGGTTTGGTCCTGCACTAAGTCACCTAGATACATCTGGTTATTATTTTCCTGGATCTATAAAAGTAAATCGTGAGGTTGTTAGAGTATGATGGATTTGACATTTCTCATTCCTACAAGGATTGAGACTGAGGATAGACTTAGGAATATAATTTCATCAGTAACTTACTTGCTCAGGAATGTTCCTGCTAAAGTTATTGTAAAAGAAGTATCTAATAGATCTCTGTTTAAGTTCAGGGCTTTACCTGAAATTAAGAAGTACGTAAATACGAATAACCTCACACATATTTTTGAAGAGAATAACGATCCTTTATTCTGTAAGAGTAAAGTATTAAATGATCTTATTGTTGCATCAGATACAAAAGTCGTTGCGAACTATGATGCTGACTGCATTTTGCCTGTGTCTTCATACCATGAAGCTTATAGTTTGATTAATGATGGACAAGCAGATGTAGTGTATCCATATCAATCTGGTATCTATCAATGGTGTGCTGATTATAATATGCAGATTTATAATGATTTTATTAATGGACTAGATATTTCAGTTCTTGATAAGAAGAAACGACTTTCTAATTCAACAATTGGATGGACTCAGTTTATTGATCGTCAAAAATATATTGACTCTTTCATGATGAATGAGAACTTTATTTCATGGGGGTGTGAAGATGATGAATTTTATTATCGCATGAGTGTTCTTGGTAATCGTATTGCTAGAGTGAATGATTACGTCTATCATTTAGAACATTCGCGAACACATAATTCTTGGTTTAGTAACCCCAACTTTAATAACAATTACGAACTTTGGAATAAAATTAAAACATTTGACAAAACCCAGTTGGTAAGTTATTATAAAGATCAGGAATATTTGCAAAAAAGAAAAGCACAATTGAAATGATAGGTTTTAATTCACTAGGGCGAATGGGAAGATTCGCTAATCAGATGTTTCAGTATGCAGCATTGAAGGGTATTGCAAGAAATACTGGAGTAGATTTTTGCATTCCAAAGTATAATCATCCAGTTGATGATGGCATTGGAAATATGATTAGGTCAGAACTCTTTGATTCTTTTGATCTAAATGTTAATATTGGACTCCTTAATAATGGCCATGCTCCATCTGTGAAAGAAAGGTTTTTTCATTTTGATGAGGAACTTTTTAAATTGTGTCCAGATCATGTAAGTCTGATTGGATTTTTTCAAACAGAAAAATATTTCAAGCACATTGAAGATGAGATTCGTGAGGATTTTACTTTTAGGGATGATATTTTAAATCCCTGTAATGAGATGATTGAGTCTGTAGATAATCCTATCGCTCTTCACGTTCGACGTACTGACTATTTGACTAACAGTGCTAATCATCCTCCATGTACTCTTGAGTACTATGAGGAGGCACTGAAACACTTTGATGATGATCGTAATGTGATTGTGTTTTCTGATGACCCTACGTGGTGTAATGATCAAGAGTTGTTCTCTGATGATCGATTCTTGATTTCTGAGAATGATGACAATAGGGTTGACTTATGTTTAATGACTCTTTGTGATGATTTTATCATTGCAAACTCTTCTTTCTCCTGGTGGGGTGCGTGGTTGTCTTCTAATAAAAATAAAAAAGTTATTGCACCCGCTCAGTGGTTTGGTGAGGAAGGATATACAAAAAACAACGATACTAAAGATTTAATTCCCGATGGATGGACAACAATTAATGGACAAGAATAAGTCCGCTTTCAAACTTAGAAATCTCCCTCACATTTATTGGTTAAATCTTGACAGTGATACTGAAAGGCGAACCTATATGGAGAATCAATTTAAATATTGGGAGATTAATAACCATACTAGAATCTCAGGTTTTGATGCTAGAGATGATAATGATGTTTCATGTCATCTAAAGGGTATTATTCCTGATAATGTCAATCAAAATGAACTTGGTTGTTGTATGTCTCACTTAAAGGCCATTAAACATTTTTATGAAGAGACTGACGATGAATACTGCATTATTGTAGAAGATGATGTAAATTTAGATATAGCAAAGTATTGGAATTTTACCTGGACTGATTTCTTTTCTCTTCTTCCATATGATTGGGATTGTGTGCAATTGACTACTATTTGTACAGGTGATATTCACGTAAAACTTCATCATAAGTTTATTAATGATTTTTCTGCTGCCATTTACTTGATTAATAGGCATCACGCATCTAAGATCATTAGGCACCATATTCGTGGTGCCAAGTTTAAACTTGACAATGGAGTAAAACCAAGAGCTGTATCTGAAGATGTTATCCTTGAAAGTGGAAAGACATATACTATTCCACTTTTTCTATATAATCTTGAATTTAATTCAACGATTCATCCAGAACATATTAATATTTTCCATAAGGCACCTCATGATGCTTTGCTTAATTGGTGGCAACAGGAAGGTTCATCTATTGACATTAAGGATCATATGAATTATGATGTGTACTTGGGTAGGATTACCGAACCATCTCAAAAGATAGAGGAAACCCAACCCACTTGACAATCTTTTAAAAGATTGCTAATATAAATACTTAACCTTTTGCTTACATCTAATTTTTGTAACGAAAGGTAACGGAGAGCTAACGATTCTCCTTTCATCTGCGGGTAACCATTCCGCAAGTAAACTAAGAGGTAAAACAAATGATTAAATCTGTATTCGCAGCAACTGCTGCTCTGTCTATGTCCGCAGGCGCTGCCCTTGCAGGTCCGTATGTTAACGTCGAAACCAACGCAGGTTGGGTAGGCGATGACTACTCTGGAGCCACGACCGATGTTCATGTAGGTTACGAAGGTGAACTGGGTTCTGGTTCCTATTACGTTCAAGGTGGCCCAGCTATCGTCGCTGTTGACGGCGTTGAGTCAGAAACTGAGTTTTCTGGTAAGGCAGGACTTGGATTCCCCGTATCGGATGCTTTTGGCGTCTATGGTGAGGTTTCTTTCCTGACCGCCGAAGATGATGATGACTTTGGTGTTGGTGGTAAGTTGGGCGTTAAGTACAACTTCTGATATTAGAATCAGATAATCCACATAAGACCTCCTTCGGGGGGTCTTTTTTTATGCTATAATACCTATATACTTTTGCCTTACACATAGTAAAGTGGTTGATAAAAAAGAGTATCAAAAAACTCCCTTCAGACAATACTACGAAGAGTTTTGTGAAGTGTTGGGTCATCCACTATGGATGATGCCAATGATGTTGATAGGGTTATTGCTAATGATAGAACTTTTACATACTAACTATCATATGGATGCAGAAAAAGATGCTCATGGTTATTGTGGGCAGAAAGAATTTGTTAAAAAATTGCAGAGGTTTTATGATAATAATGCATACTAAATATTCTCATACTTTGCTTTAATTTTATGGAATTCGTTGCTATATTTGCTGCTATTTCGGCAACCATATACGGTGCTTATGTGATGACACCAAAAAAATAAAGGGGTTGACAAAACTTTACATATCATATATAATATTGTAATGTTTCTTTACATAAGATAAAATGACTTCATCGACAGCAGTAGTTACAACTGAAGACGGCAACCGTCAGAACATGTTTGCCAAGGAACCACGTATGTACGTTGATCCTAAGGATGTAAATGTTACTCAGGCAGAACGTGCAGAACTTCTTAATGGACGTTTGGCAATGGTTGGATTCAACATGGCAATTCTTTCTTATGTTCTTACTGGTAATGTCTTTTTTGGAGTTTTGTGATATAATTAGAAGATATATTTGAGAAAAAATATGCCCAAACATAATGCTCTTTATGAAGATATGCGAAAACTTAATGACCTTTATGAAGAGCTCTGTTGGGGACATGATGACGAATTAGAATTTCAAATAGAATACTTAACAGATAAAGGTAGAATTGTTATTAAAAACAAAACTTTAGAGAAAAACAATGAACGAAAACGCAGAGTACGTTAATTGCCAAGACTCATGAATTATAATTGGATAATATTTCAATATTTTTTATTTGTTATAACTCCTTACTTAATCATTTTAGTTTTATCAAATAAAGATGATGATGATGATGAAGGTGATGATGGCGGTATAATGCAACCAATATATGTTCCCTCAACAAATCCAGTATGACACAAACACTATTGATATTCATGGCTCTTCTGAACTTTATGTTCTATCCATTAGTAATAGCAACTATCATTGCCGTTATTATAGAGCAATTGATAAGAAGGTTTGCAGATTCAGATCCACAATCTATTGATGATGCCCGTGATATTCGTATTTCTATGGGTATTAGAAAGTATTTGTATAGACAGGCCTGGATTGTTAATATCCTATGGTTCTTAGGGTACTTGGTACTCATGTTTATGAATAGACAAGGACCACAGCAAATGCCAGATATGATTTGGCAAGGATAATATAAAAATGATGTTATCAATATATTAACGTGTAAGGGTCCTTCTCAAAAGGGCCCTTTTTCATAAATAATTTGAACTGCTTTGCCAAAATGCCAGAAGAGATTAAGAAGGAAGATACGAAGAAGAAAGGTATTATTGGTAAACTTAAAGAGGTGACAGATGACAAAGAAGAACAACTCGCTATTCTTAGTACTTTTGTCCGTCTTGGTATTCTTGTTTGGAGTGGCGGGATACTCACTCTCGCCTACATTAAACTTCCACCAGCACTTGGAATACCAGAACAAAAACTAGATCCGACTTTCATAGCTAGTGTTTTTACTGGGGTTTTGGCTACGTTCGGTGTACAAGCTGCTAAAGGTAAAGATGGTGGAAATCCTAATGGTGGTGGTAATATAACTAAGGCAGATATGGAGAGACTGATTGAGAAAGCATCTCAGACTGCTCCTTCACAAACAATTAGAATTGAACAAGGACCGGTTCAACTAACTCAAGCACCACCTCAAACTGACGAAAACTATACAATGTAAGGTAATAAAAGAGAATGGAATTAAATAATAAGAATCCTCTTAGTCCAGTGAAGATGGTAAGAAAAACTTACTCTCCCTGGTTACAAAAGAATATAACTGAGGTACAGGTACAGTTTAAGGATGAGGAACCTGCATGGATTCCTTATGATACATTATTAACAATTCAAGAAGTTAATAATAGAAATACCTGAGGTAAAAGGTGTTGTTCAGGTTCTCTAACACTGTCTTGAAACACTCATAATAATAGTTAATAATACCTATTAGAAAAATAAATATTAGTGTTGTTGGGATTGAAAGATCATGCCCCAGTCACATTATATGGTTCAGTATTTGGATCAAACAAAACGTCATCGAAGTATTGGTGTATATGCCGAAGATGCTTTTCAAGCAAAGAAGCAAGCAGTAAACGATGTTCCATATTTACATTCTCATCCTAGTTCAATTGATTGTATCTTGACTGAAGAGTCTCAATTTTGTGTAGTAGTATAAATTATGATTATTCTTAAAATTTTTATCTGGGGATTAATCGCCTCGGTTTGTTTTGCATTGCCTGGATATGCATACGGTGCTGAAGTTTTTATGGGAGCAAATGGAAATTTATTATTCGATCCTAGCGACATTAGCATTAGTGCTGGTGAGCAAGTTACATTCACTAATGGAGATCTCCCACCACATAACATGGTAGTTGTTGACCATCCAGAACTATCACATCCAGACTTAGCCTTTGCTACTGGAGATAGTTTTGATGTTACCTTTGACACTCCTGGTGATTATGAAATTCAGTGTGAACCTCATGCTAGTGCTGGTATGAAAGGGATGGTTCACGTATCATGATACTACAATTTGCACACCTCATTGGTGAACATACAAACTTCTTGATAGTAGGAAGTAGTCTTATGTTGGCACCCTTTTCTTTTTTCTGTATAGATTCTATGAAAAATCCTCATAGATATCAGGGACATTGAGTTTTTATTTATAAATATTAATAGAAAAATTGGGTACCTTTTACAAGTAAGAATAAATGAACTTTTTGATGATTCCTAAGATCAATCTTGTATTGATAGGGTGTTTGTTACCATTAGGTTTAATAATTGTTATTCTAAAATTGTCAGTTTGGGTGTCAGCTGTTAATACTGAACGGATTTATGTCAGAAAAGAACCTCTACGAAAACGAGGACCCTTTGTGGAAAATCCGTATGCAGACGTTGATGAGAAAGAAGAAGAGTATGGAGATAGAACAGATTATCGATGATAGTCTGTACCAATATTACACAGTTGAGAGAGGGAAACCTGTACCCAATTGGAGATATATTAAAGATCAAGATTGGTGGTTGGAATATCTTAAAAGGTTAGGACTAGATCCAAGAAATCCATGATAGATGGTTGACTAAATAGGAAAAATATGCTATAATAATATGTCGGCTATGGTTCCCCCCAGTAGGAATAGTTGTTATAACTTTCGGGTCGTAGAGGTTACTAAGGTAGTTGATGGAGATACTATAGATGTGACGATAGATTTGGGATTTGGAATCTATAAAACAGAAAGAGTTCGTATTGCTGGTATAGACACTCCAGAAAAGCGTACCAAAGACCTTGAAGAAAAGGCATTGGGTATTGATGCTACCAACTATATGAAGAGTAGGTTAGAAGGAGTTCTGAGTGGTGATGAAGAACTTACTATTCGTACAGAACTTAAAGGTGGTGTCGGTAAATACGGTCGTCTTTTAGGATGGATTTACTCCACAGATGGTGATCCAGAACTCTCTATCAATGAAGAGATGATTAAGTATGGTTATGCACTTGAGTATGGTGGTGGCACAAAAAATAAGGATTGGGAACCTCTTAGAGAAATTAGGAGGGCACATGGTACGCTTGTTGACTAAGATTAAAGATTGGGATAAGGCATGGGCAAAGAAAATTCAGGACAAGTTTAACTTGACTGATTATCAGATGCTTTGCCTTGCATTCGGAAAGGGATTTATTATAGGAGCAATATTATTATGACTGTATTCGTTGCAACATTTCCATTCCTTTTTGTTATACTATTAGTGACAGGGATGCATATGGCATGGCCACTTCGATATAGAAGATGAGTACTAAATATATTGATCGTCCTCCAACATATTTGGATATGAATGGTTGGACACAGAAAGCACCCATTAGTGATGAGAAATGTATTCTTGTTTGTTTGAGGAATTCTATGAAATTGGATGGGATGGATAAAAAACAAGTGGCTAGACTTGTTCAGGAGTGGCAGGTAATATCTGACAATACTCCAGCACCACCACTCCCAGAAGATTCAATTGAATATGATGGACATAACTAAGGAGAATTTATGTTATGATTAATGGATGGAGTTTACTTTACGATGAACTTTATGGAGATAATGAAATGAGTGAGGAAGAATTAAAAGATTTCACTATGAATTATAAGAGTAATAGACAACTAATAGAAGATCAAGAGAAAAGGATTAAGGCATTGGAGAGTTATTGCACAAGATTAGAAGGTAAGTTAATTGGTATGATGAAAGTATCAGAGTTGTACAGTTCAGATAAAAATAGACAAAACAACACAACAATTAATGAACAAAACTAATGTCAATTCCAATTCCTCTTGTAGAACTTATATGTCTTATTGTAGGATTCATTTGGGTGGGTATATTAATACAGTATATGGAAGGGAGGGATGAGTGAGTTGGTTACCAGATTCTTTTAGTGTTTATAATTTACGTAAATTAAATGAAGATTATGGATGGAAAGAAAGACTAAAAAAGGATGATGAGAAGTGTGAAGAAAAAAAACTTCGTATGATGTATGGAAATAAGAGGGTTGGTAAAGATTGGAAAAAGTTTAAAAGGAGATTTTGTAATGAGACCATATCAGAAGAGGGCTATTGAATGGATTGCTTCTCAGTTAAATACATCTCTAAAAATACAAGAGAAGAGGGATTGGAAAGGTCGAAGAGTTAGGAGAGTTGGTTTTGATTATGTTCCAAAAGAGTATGAAGAGGATTGGGGTAACGATATAAAGGAGTGGGAAGAAGAATTTGAATCTGCTAGATTAGAATCAATAGATAGAGGAAAAAAATGGATGAAAAGAGGATAGGAGTACTAGGTATGAGAGATGAACTTTTAAAAATGCTAAGAGAGAAATCTTATCGTAAAGGTGAGTTTAAACTTTCTTCTGGTGAGATCAGTGAGCATTATATAAATTGTAAACCTGTTATTTTAAGTCCAGAAGGTCTTAAAATTACAAGTTATTCTATGTTGGAATATATTGAATCTGATTCAGTATCGGTAGCAGGACTTACTCTTGGTGCCGATCCTTTGGTGTGTGGAGTTTCTTTAGTATCTTTAGAATCTGCTTGGTGTACAACACAAAGTGCTCTGATTGTTCGCAAGCAAGCAAAGGGACATGGTACGGGTGTCTGGATAGAGGGCCCACTTCCTCCTGAAGGGTCCAAAGTAACTGTCTTGGAGGATGTAGTCACTACTGGCGGTTCATCCCTTAAAGCAGTGGAGAAGTTGCGCGATGCTGGATATGTAGTAGAAACTATTGTTGCTATTATAGATCGGCAAGAAGGTGGTAAAGAGGCAATGGAAAAATCTGGGATAACTTTAAAATCTTTATTTACTATAGAGGATTTTGTGAAGGAGGATCAAAATGAATAATTTACATACATAAAGAAGAACTTTGGGTGAATGAAAATGCAAAAGATTATTAACGGTCTTGCAATTTTTTCAAGTGTTATATCCTTGTCAGTAGTGGGTGCAGGGGGTTATGTTTATCTCCAGAAAGATGCCCTGATTGATGGTGTGAAAACTCAACTCATCAATGGTGTCACTTCTGCTGTAACAGATTCACTTCCCAGTCTTGTAGATTCTTCTATTCCAGAATTACCTGGTACTACAGGTGGTGCATTAGTTCCTGCAATAGGATCTGGTATTCCTAGTGGTTCATCTGCAGGCCTTCCATTCTAATGACTAATGAGTATCCCTCGTATTGACACTAATAATATTAGAATTAATGGTGTGAATATTGGTAATGTGAATATTGGTAATGTGAATGTTCCACCAATTAGGAATGTTTTTGATAGTATACCTCCAGTTAGAGAATATTCACCTCCAGTTACTTCAGGTATAGGTAATCCTATCATTGATGTACCTGGTTGTGTTGAAGCACATGAAAATAATAATCCTCTAAATGAGAATCTTTCTGAAGATGATTCGAGAGGGATAGTTACCTATTGTGATAGTGGTGTTCCCAGTTTTAATGCTCCTGATTATGAACCCAATCAGATGATATTTACTAGACCTGCATCAGTAGATAATAAGACTGAGAAATCACCAGAACCAAAACCACAAACACCTAAGAGAACAGATCCTCCTCCACCTCCTCCACCCACCCCAAAATGTCCCACAGATGTACAGAAAGCACAAGAACCTGTTGGGACATATATTAATGGATATAGAGAAGAAGTAATTGAATATAAGTTGATTGATAATATCTGTGTTCAGATCACAGAACCTGTACCTGTTCCAGAACAAGTATTGGCTGGGTTACCTAGTGGTGGTCAAGTCATGCAGGTAGGTGGTATTGCTGTGATCGCAACATCATCCGCCCTATTGGCAAAACCGTTGGCTGACATACTATTGAAAGTAGTCAAACCAACGGTTAAGAAAGTTATGAAAAAGATCGCGACGATTAGGGGGAAACAACTGAAGACTTTATCTGTAAGGGAACGCCAAGGAGAACAGAGAGATCGGAATCAAGCGATTGCAAAATTGAGGTCTGTGAAGGCGAAGACGAAGAAGTAGTGGGAGTAGGAATAGGATGGACGTGTTGTGGGATAGTAGCAACATTTTGGACTATCACATCAGCACAGATTTTATAGTAAGGGCTCTTAGGGTGGAATGATATACCATTCTGCATAAGTTCACCGCAGTTCTTCAGTCTTGCAATCTCAAAGTCCAGTCTCTTATTGGCTGTTAGTTGTTGTTGTAATTCTATTTGAGTTTGTGCTGCCAATTTACATTGGTCTTGAAGTTTTCTATCTAATGGACGTGACCAAGTAACTGAGAAACCAACACCAAGGTTATAGTTATCTTTCTGACCAGTTCTTACCGGTACTTGATAAACAACACGTCCAGGGTTGTCTGGAATACCATCACCAATATCATTACCATCTGCATCAAACTGACCCATAAAGTCACTCATATCATATACAGGATCATTGTAATAAGGTTCATAAGGTTTCGCCTGTGATGCAGCGGCAGTGACATAAGGAGTAAAGTTCATCGTAGGACCCTGACATTGGATCCCTCCGCCGTATGTATTCGTAATATAAGGACCTTGGAGGACTTGAATGGCTTGGTTGGTAACGCTGCCAGAACTATTAGCAACGGGAGAAGCAGTAGCAGAAACACCCCCAACAGCTTCACTAAGGACTTTTGTCGGAGATAATAAACCACAGGTCATAGTCCCAAGTAATACAAGTCTAATCTGTTTTTTCAAGAAATGCATGTTACAACAATTATCCTGGTAGTATATATGAAAAGTTTAAATCACTGACTAAAGATTGAAGTTGTGTCAGTAATACTCTCAATTATGGTTTCACGTTGTATTATTGTTTGATTTTGTAATCCAGGACCCGAATATGTTTCTGTGTACATAAATGATCCTCCTGGAGTAGTCTGAGAGAAACTTGGTCTGTTCGACAATCCTACCCATTGTGAATTCACTCCTTCAATTTCATTTTCAATCGCTGATTGTTCTGGTCTTAATTCACCTGATGCTGTAATTCCACTACCAGTTACAGAGTATTCATACCCTGTTCTATAATCCATACTATTAATAGTTTCAGTAATATTTTGTGTAGTTTCTGTATGAGTGGTCATACTGCCTTGAGTGAAGTTAGGTACGACTGGTACTGCTCTTGCAACACCAGTACTACCTAACAACACTATTAGTGTTATAAGTCTTTTCATAACCCACTTTCCTAGTCGATTTGGAGTTCAGTTACAAACTGACCTGTAGCTGTTGTACCAGCTCCACCAGCCGTTACGGTCAGAAGACCTTGAGTAGTAACAGTCCCAGCCAGGTTTCCAGCACTTCCAGCAGCAGTAGATAATTGATTAGAAAATGGTGAAACGTCACCTACGTCAGGTCCAGCGGTATGTAAAGCATCACCTTGAATAAATGAAGTCGAGAAGCTGAATGCTTCCCCTGGATCATCTTGTACAGCACTAATAGTACCAGGACCATAGACACCGCTACTAATAGCACCAGCACTTATTGTATTTGCTGTAGTTCCATCAGTTGTGTCTATGTTATTACCAGAGATACTATAGGAATTTCCTACTCTTTGCATTTGTGTTGCTGCAGCATTGACTGTTAGTTGAACACTAGAAGTCATTCTAGATGTAATATCAGCTTTAGCTACTGGTGCTACCACAGCACCTGTCATCAATAAAATAACAAAAGGTAAGAACCTTTGCATTTGTTTCCGATTTCATACACTGACTTTATTTAGTGAAAGATGAAGTATAAATAAGGTATCTGTATTCTACCGAACACTTTATACAATGTCCGATAAAGAGCTGTCTGACCTGTCATTTAACAGGGAAGAATGCCCCAAATGTGGAGCTGTGTGGTTAAATGGAAAACATACCTGGAGAACAGGAAATAAAGGTGATGAAGAATCTCTTCACAACCTAGTTTGTTCAGTAGCGAATGATCCTCAATGTATTAATAAAAAATACATTAAAGATTATACATATGAAAATGCAGATTCATGGGAAAAGAGAATAGAATTTATCAGAAATTGGGACCCAAACGCCTAAAATTAAAATGAAAAAACAAGAACTTGTTGTAAAAGTTTTGAAACTTAAGAATAATCTTTATAATGAACCAGATACTGTGTGGCAAGGGGAAAGAGATCTTGCTCACAAATATCTTAATAAAGTTTTAGATATACTTGAAGAAATTAAATAGATATTAAAAAAAGTTGACGACTATTATAAATAGTAAATGATTATTATCTTAGCATAATGTCCACTGCTGCAGTAATTATTGATAATTTTTTGACTAATGATCAATGGAATACTATTCAGTCGGGTATAACTGGTTATCTTAATTCGTCCATTTATATTGAAGAAAGAAATTCTCTTCAGATTCAAATTCATGATTGGATAGAATCTAAATTGATTGAGTTAAATCTTTGGCAATCTTCTTGGAAGGATGAAATCCCATTGTTTTCTTCTATCAATGTTGCACCTGTAGGACTTAATAGAGAATCATCAGATCCTAGTAATGGTGGGTATCATGCAGAGTCGGGGGGATATATTTATTACATTCATCCTACATGGGAATCTTCATGGGGTGGTCATTTAAAATTTAAAGATTGTGATGTGGCACAAATAGAACCTACCCCTAATAGATTTGTTTGGGTTAATCCTAAGATTTGGCATGGTATAGAAGTGGTTGATACTTCTGCTACTACTCCTCGTATATCTGTAGTAGCATGGCCGACAGGTACAGTTGAATATGATGCATCTGATTTAAAAATAAATACTTTGGTATAGGATATTATCCATGAGTCGTAAGAATACATTTTCTAGAGCACTGCGTCACCTTAATCAGATTACTGAGGGGATTCCGACTAATAATACTCAGGGATTATATACAATAGGTGATCCATCTGAATGGGTTCCTCCTGAAGATAATACATATACTGAATTGGACTTTAATAAAGATAATGATGAGGATGATGGTAAGAATACTGATGGAATATTTTTGAGTGATGGAACTATTTTGACTGTAGAACCTCCTGGAGATACCAGTTATGTTCTAGGTCCTATGTCTTCAATGTGGTATGCATGGGGCAATTTTACACGGACAGGGTATATACGCCAGTCGGATCGTAAGATGGTTAATCTTGGGAGTATTACTGGAGAACTTGGTGATTGGGATGGAAGTAGTAATTTCACTTCTTATGGTCAGTTAACATTAGAACAGGCGGTATGGTTTAAGAATATTGAAAAGAAAGATGGGGGTGGTGATGATGATCCAAATTACCGAGCATTTTATCCTGGACCTCCATCCAATACACCGGATGAATTTGGTAGATACTTATGTGTTATAACAGGGAAACCTAAAGAGTTTGGAGACAAAATACCTGGATATACAACCAGACCTGAGCAAGGACCAGGGGATGCTAGCGATAATTATTCTGCTCAGCAAGGAAGGGATAAAGGTGATAAACCTGAAAGAAAGAAAAAGAAAAAGGGTGATACTCAGGTTGCATGGGAACCTGGAGATCCTTGGCCGAGTAAAGAAGGTCCTTTAGATGGTCCTCAGGGTCCCGATCCTAATCGTCCATGGGTTCCAGAAGCACCAAAGGCAAAGAATAACCAAGGGGGTGATACTAAGATTGCAAACGTAGATGATGAAGCATGGAAGCTTCATCAACTGGGTCATCCTAAAGCAGGAGAGTTTCATAGAGAACATCCAGGTAAAAATAATCCTTATCTAAGTCCTAGAGATGTTCATGATTTGAGATTTATATTACCTGGATTAAAAACAGCAAATATGTTAGGTCCAAACACACCATTACCTGCACCAGGATGGCAGAAGAAAACTGACTTTACACCAAAACCGTTATGGAAGAAACCAAAACCTGCTGGTGGATCTGGTAAATGGGGTACTAGCATAAAACTTGCTAGTTATGAACCACAAGGTAGAGTCATCACAGAATCTTCCTTTACTCAAAGGAAGAAAAAGATTCTAAGAGAGGTTAAGAAACCCTATAATATGCCTGAGGTTCCTACTAAGTTTAAGGTAAAACCAAAGGTTAGAGTTGTGGGAGATGGTTTAATGAAGAATAAGTCAGTTCCTCCACAATTTAAACCTACTAGTGACAATAGGATGTGGAGAAAATCTGAGTATAAAGAGAATATTAGAGCATCTCAAGAGAAGAAAAATCAAGTACTTGAATTGATTGGAGAAGGAGATCATCAATGGAATTATATGCTTAATAATGAAAGATGGAGAACTTCTCAACAAATGGAGAAGTTATATGGTAATCATGATTATCTTTATGACTATTATTATGGTGGTAAAAATCACAAGGTACTCCGTAAGGAGAATCTAGAAAAAGATTTTTTACTTTTTCTTGAGGATGAGGATGGAGTTAAATCTAATATTCTTCAGTCTGAGTTGAATGATCTATTGGCATACGAAAAAGATAATGAAGATTTTAAAGATCATTATCTATATGAGACTGAACAGAATGAAAGAGAAAAGAATTTTGATAGGGTCAATAAGATTAAGAAAGTAGTTTCTCAAAGTACAAAGAAGAGAGATATTGCTCCAGAATATCCTAAAGATCCTCCACCAGAAATGATAAATGGATGGCATCCTAAGTTAGCTGATGGTAAGGATATAGCAAATAGATATAATAAGTTAGATCCTCAGAGTGCAGAGGCAATGCCTAAGACTGGTAATCCTCATATTGATGCTAAGGTAGAGAAAGCAAAGAATAAACCTAAGTGATATCCATCAAACCGGACAAGCCTAGTCTAGACAGTTTTTAAACTGGTGTCAAGGGTTGACAGATGGATTCATATGTCTTAATATAAATACATGGACCAGTGAGGTTTATTTCTCACTGTCTAATTATACTTCCCCTAACTGAGACCAGGGGGTTATAATGTCTCTTATCCTACAGGTTACAAATAAAATCGCTCTTATTCTTAAATGGCTCAAACTCTACAAAAGCAGAGTTCGCTATCTGGATGGAACGAGTTCTGTGAATGGGTAACATCAACTAACAACCGCCTTTATATTGGCTGGTTTGGAACACTGATGGTCCCTACCCTTCTCACTGCTGCAACTTGTTACATCATAGCGTTCATTGCTGCTCCTCCTGTCGATATCGACGGAATCCGTGAACCCGTTGC
>Ga0209404_10001299_pt1 | contig 17127 bp, 23 predicted proteins | sample TroAtlMetagenome_2_FD_187447 | JGI IMG/M metagenome (GOLD analysis project Ga0209404, IMG submission 187447) | Marine eukaryotic phytoplankton communities from Atlantic Ocean - Tropical Atlantic ANT8 Metagenome (SPAdes) (version 2) | ecosystem: Environmental > Aquatic > Marine > Oceanic...
TAACTTTTGTAAACCTACTAATGATCTTTCATCCGGCATACTTCCATCGCGAGCTTCATTTAATCCGGTTACATCCCTAATAAGTTGTAGATAATATTGATAAGTTTGTATTAGAGAAGCTATTTTCTGCTGACCACTAGAACTTGATAATTCTTGAATAGGAACTTTACCATGATTCATATCTCCATCTTGGGTCATAGATCTACCTACTATACTACCAGTTTGGAAATACATGTTAAGAGCTTCTTGCGGATTGTAATTAGTTCCATTACCAAGATCGACTTCTGCTAATCCATCAACATCCATAAAGACACCATCAGGTACCAATCTAGACAATACTTGTTGTAATTTTAAATGAGTTAACTGAATCATATCCGCAAAACCAGTTATTCTACTTACTAATGATTCTATTCGTCCTTTATACATCTTAGGAGCACAAATAGCATAACTCATGTTTACTTTAGATAAATTAGAAGAAGGTCTAGTCATATTTTTAGCCATTCCCCATTGTAACATTTCATCGTGACCTAATATTTTTGCTCCTTGATAAAGTACTTCTATAGATCTACTTACTCTTTCAAATCCATCATTAGGCGGTGGATTAAATTCATCTGTTTTTTCTAATGTTTTTTCCAATCCATTAGCAGTATGTTTGATTTTAAATACTTGATTGCTATAAGTCTTATATTCATAATACAAAACGTATACTTGATTTCCATCATTTCTAGCATTCCAGTTATATATTAAATTATTATTACCTGGAAACTTTTGAATTCTTTTTAACTGCTCATCAGTAAGATCAGGAAATTCTTTTTTCAATTCGGCTAAAGTTATAGCTTTAACTTCTCCTACATACCAAATATCTTGAAAGTTAGGATCATCTGTATAAGAATATACTAATCGTTGTGGATCAACATAATCTAGTTTTATAGCTTCAGATTTGTTATAGCTTGTTTTTACAGCCCCAATTCCTAATATTGTTAAATCCTCATTAACTCTTCTTCTAAGTAAATCATACTTATTAAATGCTAATACATTATTAATAGCCTCTTCTTCTGCAATTTCTATAGATTGTTTATAATCTAATTGCATGTGTAAATCTAATTCTTCTTGACTTTGAGGTAATTCTTCTGGATTGTCAGTAGAATATAAATCTATATTTAAAGTACTCTTTACATTAGCTAAAAAAGCATCAGCTTGCATATCTCTTAATATAGACTCAGCATAAGCCGTACGTTTCTTTAACGATTGAGGATCTTGAGCGTAAGCTCTTACTTCATATAACCTATCAGACATTCCATTTACTACAATATCTACAAACTTGGGTATTACTGGAATAGGTTTCCAATCTAAGTTAAGGTATGATAAATCTCCATTAATAGATAATTCATCTTTATACTTTTGAACAGGTTGTTCAGCTCTAGCATATAACCGTAAGGTTCTAAAGTTATTATAATTAAAATTAAATCTATTAGTTATTCCAGTTCTTGTACCACTAAACCAATCGTTTTCAATCGCTTTGCCTACTTGCAGTCCATAATCCCATGTTCTTTTTTCTGAATCTGGTACTACCTGATCCGGGAAAATGCTAAAAGTATCTGTGTTTATCATCTAGTTAATTATTTTTGAAAGGTGTCCTTCGTTATCATACTTCTTAATACCTAAGTCAATCGACTTTACGCTTCTTTTTGCTACGGGTTTATACTTGTTTTTATTACAAGCCATTATAGCTAATCCAGAGCTAATAGACGCATCGTGTTTTGTTCGATCATTAATAGTAAATAACGCCCAATCTTCTAAAGTAGCTTGGTGATACATATCTCCATAGTTCTCATCTACTTTACCTACGTGGGTTTCTATATATGACTCAATTGCAGCAGCATGTGCTTGTTTAATATCTTCACTTGAATTAGGTATTCCACCTATTTCTCTTTCAGCGACAGATAGTTTATTCCAAACTTTATCTGGTCTATTAATGCTAAAAGCTCTATAACCTCTTCGTTTAAAATAATATAATAATCTTGGTTTATTGTTTTCTGCTAAAATAGGCATTCCATAGAATACGCATGCCATTAAAACATCTTCAAAGAATATTTCTGCTGTAGCAGGTCTTGATATATATTCTAAAAAGAAATGGTTAGGTGGAACATTCTCCATGGAAAATTTAGTTAATCCATGCAGTGATCCATTAGACCCTTTGCCATCGACAGTACCACTAATATCATAAGAATCACACCCAAATGCCCCGACATGATCATTTCCAGGGTATCTATTGCCATCTTTTAATATTACATTGTTTTGTAAATTTTTATCAGGAAACCAACTTATTTTAAATCTTCCCTTGGGATTTGGGTTAAACATTACTCTTGTGTCTTTAATACCTAGCTCCCATTGAAAGTTTCCTGTCGCTACTTTAATAGAATTATTAACTCCTTCATTATAATCTATTTGTTCATATATTTTAACTAGATTAAATAAAGATTCTTTGGTTTCATCTCTAAAGGCGTGTTTTTCTGTTCGTGGAAATTGCCTGTAAAATTCATTTAAACTGTCATTATCCTCTTTTAATCCATCGACTTCGTTTTCCCAGTGTTCGATAACTCCGATTGTAATCGGAACATTGTCAATTCCGAGGATTGGATCTTTTGGCGTAATGAATACAGGTAATCCAAAAGTATCCATGTATCCTTCGTAGTTCCATTCCATAGGGATGAAAAGAGAATAGAGTCCGCTACTTGTTTGTCCGTTTCTATTTCTTTTTGTAACGTCTGAATTATAATAGAGTTTTTTGAAGTTGTTTCCACCTTTATCTAATGCGTTTGAAGTTGAGCCCATCATACATTTACCGACGATTCTTCTACCTAATCTTAATGTAGTCTTTGTAACTCTCCAGTTGTTTAATATATTATCAGGTCTTTCCCATTTACCACTTTCATCATGTGCTAAGATTTTTAACTTTTCACCATCGTAAGAGTTGTCACCTGTATTTTTCCAATCTATTGTTGTGTCAAGACCTTCTAATTCTTTTAACTTTATATTATCATCTAATTTACGTCTAGTAAGTTTTGAAGCTGGGACTCTATATGCCAGTTCGGTCTTAGGACGATCCATACCATCCTGGATCGGCTTGAAGAAAAACGGATAGTTAACGGATATCGGGACAACTTTATCTGTGAACATTTTTTTAGCATCTGCTCCAGTCTTTGAAAGGATGCCGAATCTGGCATCTGAAGATATTGTGGCTTGGTTGACAAGTTCAGCTGAGGACATAAAAGAAAATCCAGACCGTCTGTTTTTAAGATAGCACATCCCATAACATCTAACATCTGCCTTGCATGCCTCCCAAAATATAAAGAAGAGTCTATTTGCTTCTCTGTACTCTGGAGCCCCAACATCGATTTTTGACCATTGCAAGTACATGTAATGAGTACCAGTAATATAAGTAGGAACACCGTTGTTATAGAACCAATACCCTTCATCTCTTCTTTTAAATTCTTCATCAATATAATCGTACCACTTTTCTTTGAAATCACTAGGATAATCTTCCCAATCAAATCTACTCTTTATTCTACTTAATTCTTTCGGGTAGGAGTGTTGTTCCCAGCGTTGTTCCTTTTGTACTTTGCTTCGTTTAAAAGGTTCATCTTCTTCTGGTAATGCAATGCGTAGGTTTTGAATTTCAATGATTTTTCCAATCTTCCCCGTTTTTGATATTACAATAAAATCGTATTCAACGTTGTAACCGTATTCCCATTTTTTATACCTATTTTCTTTTTTAAGTATTTTAGGATTTACAACATCTTTTACTTCTTTCCATAAGGTTTGTTCGTAACTCATTTGCTACGCCCTTCTGCAAATCCTTTAAAAGATCGTTCTTCTTTAACTTCCTCTTTAGGTTTACCTTCTAATAAGTTTTTTTCGTCTTCTAATCTTTTTAGAATTTCAAAAGCGTCAAATATAGCTAACTTCTTAGTTGCAGCTGCGTTCTTTAGTCGGTCCGCAGTCACATCCTCTCCCGTATCCACAATCGGTTCCTTCGCTACTTTTATTAACTCTTTTACTGCTAATTGCCCAGCTTGGATTATACTCTTCTTCGTTTCCTTGATATTCATGTGTTATAGCAATATTATTAGATTTCATACAATATAATTTTTCACCCTCTATAATGAATTCAAACTCTGAATCTGGAGTGAAGGTTACTAGAGCGCCAGGTGTGATTCCTAGCGCTTCTAAGGACTTATTTCCATATTTTAGTATTCCACGGTGAATATGCTCATTATCTACGCTAAAATCATCCTGATTCTTTATAGGAGCAACAAAACAATAGTTTAGATGTGCTTTATTATTGTACATATAAACTTGTAATGGATCACAAAAATACAAATCATCTTTAAAATAAGATCTACTATTTTTTTCTCTTCCTTTTACATCATACCATCTTCTAAATATGTTATGGTGTACTCTAACAATATCTCCAACTTTAACGTCAGTTTTATAAGCTGATGGTGTTGCTATTACTTTTGCTTCTTTTGCAACAGCTAAATGATTTTCTATATTAGTATTAATAATAAAATCTTTATCACCTATTTTAGTTGTATTATTATATCGTTTGTTTAAGGGAGAGATTATAAAGTCGTATAAACTTTTCATCAATATTTTAAATCAAATTCAACAGCTATAGCCATATTGGAATTAAACTTTTTCCAAGGAATTATTTCATTATTTTTCTTAATGTAAATTAAATAATCTCCTTCAGAATCATTTCCAATTATATCACATATAGTATGACCACCATATACCTCTTGACCTACAGAATAATGCATCGCATCATTTTTGTAGTCAGATCCTATACTGATTTTTCTAATAATGTTAGACATTTTAAATAGCTGCTACTGGAGCTTCTTCCTCTTCTTTCTCAATAACTGTATAAGATCCGTCTTCTACATTTATATTTATTGATCCATACTCCTTTTCCAGTTCTTTTTTAAACTCGTTAATCTCTTGATTAACTGCCGCCATTTCATGGAGAATACCATGCTTATTAGCTTCTAAAACTCCTATTTGATTTACTAAGTCGTTTATTTTAGCTTGTTGTTCTTTAATTGTATTTAATTGTTCTTCTTTAATTTTCATTTTATTAAATTTAATTTATATTTATTTTATTCTGTTATTACCATTTGAACCCAGATAGCAGCATTTGCATTGCTTCCTCCTGCTGGTGTAGAAGCCATCATTATAGCTACATAATCTCCTGCTGATAAATTTACGGAACCTGGGGCTGAAAAAGTATCTTCCCAAAAATCATTAGCACCACCCGCGTTAACATTGGGTATTGCTCCAGTCATTAAAGGTGAACCCCAATCAGCTAGTACATTAGCTTTCTTAGTGGTACTCCAGTCTGCTGCAGAAATTTTATACAAGTGTACATCTACTTGAGCTCCAGGAGGTGAAAAAACTAATTCAAAAGCCCATCCCATATATATATTTTCTATAGTACAATCAAACGGAGCTCTCCAAACGCCTATGTCATCAAGACCACCAGCACCTGAACCTCCTGAATAATTAGTTACCATAGGTACTGTTAACTCTGCATTTGCTTCTTTCCATCCTTGAAAAGATCCTTCAACTGTCCATCTATTAGTTCCACCAGGCGCTGCTTTCCATATTGGTAATATACCTGGTCCCAATGAAGTTAACACATGATCAATTGTACCTGCAGCAATAGATGTCCAACTAGAAGCTGTATTAGCTGCAATAATATCTCCAATATTAGATGGTCCAGTAAATCCAGTACCTCCATTACTAGCACTCAACGTTCCAGCGACAGTTACTGCACCTGTACTAGCTACGCTAGGAGTTAAACCTGTAGTTCCAAAAGTAATAGAACTTACTCCACCTGATGTGGAGCAACTCCATTTCACTCCACTTGGTTCAGCAGAATCTGCTGTTAACACCTCTCCATTTGCACCTACTCCTAAAGCAATAGGATCAGTAGCTCCATCACCTACTACAATAGAACCTTTTGTTGTTAAGTCTAAAGTGGAAATTGCATTAGCTCCACTACCTAACAGTATGTGTCCATCAGCTAATGTTCCTACTCCTGTGCCCCCTCTAGGAACAGGTAAAATACCTGTAGTAAAATTAGATAAATCTAAATTTGCTTCTAAGCTAGTAACCATTGCACTCCCACTCATAGCAGCGTTTCCAGTCCCTGATGCGGTAGCATAAGCTGCAAAACCATCTATGTTAGTTATGTCTGTTATTGTATTTACAAATACGCTAGTGTCGCTTATTTTTGCGTTTGCCATGTTTTAATTTTTTATTGTTCTAATTCTGCTTTATCAGTTAACCCTGTTTCTAAAGCCATTATATCGGTAAGTGCTGTTTCTAAAGCTATAAAGTTACCTGTAGGAGGAGGTGCTGCTCCACCGATAGGTCTTTTAGTTATTGGAATTATATTAGCTATACCTATCCACATAACTTAAAATAATGCTATTACATCTGTAGCAGTTGTTCCACCAGCTCCAGATCCATAAACTTTCAAAGCTTGAATTGGTAAAAAAGATCCAGCTGGAACAGCTTTAAATACTACAGGGTTTTCAGTTATTACACCAGTTATTTTATCTATTGTAGTATCGCCTTCTAATAGTACTTTTACATCACCTAATCCACCTACATATAAACAAGCGCCTCTAGATAATATAGTTACTTCATCTCCTACAGTAGGTGTACCAGAGGTGTCTAGTACTTCTACAGAATTACCTGCACCTGCGGGTATAGTTAAGGCTTTCGCTGAATGAGCAAATACTCTTGGTTGTGCCTGAAAGTTTCCTTCTAAACCAGCGATTTTTACTTCGTTTATTTGTGCCATTTTATTTTTTTATTTTTGTAATTTTTTCTGCGCCTCGACTACCGAAATACGCCACATATACTGTTATTAATAATGCTTCTAATAAAGAAACCCATCCGTCATTTATTTCTAATATCACGCTTGAGTCTAATACTATAAATATTGTCATTGCTAAAGTTAAATATATAAGAGTCATTGGTCTAGTGTTTTTACTCAACCATGAGTCTGATTTCATATCACTAGCCCATCTATCAGAAATGTTATTCATTTCAGCTATATCTTGGTCTAGAAGCTTTAAAGCAGTTTCTTTGTCTTTAGGATTAATAGTATTATCACCTGATATAAGATTTTTTACTATACCTAACCCTCCTTGGTCGGGTAGAAACTCCCCAACGGTGTCTAAAATAGCAGGAGCTTTCTCTTTTAAGAAAATTCCTACTTTTGTTTCTTTAAATTTCTTTTTTTTCTTGCTCATTATTGAGGTGAATTTCTTAATGCAGCTAATTCGTCTGTATTTTCCTGTCTATTTTCAAGTGCTTCTTTTGTGGCGTCCAGACGCCTCTGGCGCTGTGTATTAAAGTCCTCTTCACTAATTGCAGACCCTTTTTCATTATAAAACTTTTGTTTAGTATTATATTTTAACCTATCCCATGTTTTAGTTACAGTTTGGTTTCCTTGATCATCACTGCCATAAACCAACTTTCTTTTAGGTAAAAGAGTTTTTTCTTTTTTATCTGCGTTAAATCCTAAACCTAACATACCTGCTATACCTGTTCTTTTTCTTTGTTTACTGGGATTGTTACTCCACTTAGCGCTTTGTCCTTTTGTTATAGCCTTAGATTCTTTAGTGCTATAACCCATGTATTTATCAGGTATTCTATCACCTTTATTCAACTTGTAATTAGTAGTATAATCTCCACTTCTTCTGTTGGCTGCTATCATCGCACCTGTTGGTCCCATCATCTGAGAATTATCTTCCATTATATTGTAAGACTCAGGAGATAATATATTAGAAGACGCCAAGCGTGCACTCATATCTAGCTCAGGCGCTTTTTCACCAGTATTCACGTTGTAATAACCTTTAGGTGTTGTATTATGATCAGTGTCATCAGCAGAATCTGTTAAATCCCCAAATATAAAATTTCCATCAGCATCTTGAGATTTAGGGTCAGAAGATCCTCTATAATCTTGGTAAGCGTAGTTAGGATCATCTTTATATGCTGCTTGATCTTTTGCTGCTATTTCAGTTAAATCAAAAGCCAAAGCTTGTGCACCAGTTTGATCGTTAAAAAAACCTTCATTTGCAGCTTCTGAAGGGGTAGCTGATTTATCCCATCCTGAACCGGGAGTTGGAGAATTTAGTATATTAGGTTGAGCCAATGAACTAGTATCACCTGAAGCACTTGACAAAAATCCAGTACTAAGACTTTTAGTACGTTGTTCATCATTTAATGATTGTATATAATCTTTATCTGCTTGACTCCATAGGTCTGGAGTAAAAGCTCCAGTTTTTCGATTAGGGTCTAATACAGGTTTGTTACTTTTGTCTACTGTTACTCTATTATCTTTATTTAACCATTCTTTTATTCCAAAAGCAGGTTTGTTTTGCGCAGCTAACAATTGATCATCTGCCTCTGTAAAAAGACCAGGGTTTTTATTTAATGGACTAACCAATCCTTTATCTTGAAATGATTTATAAGAATCATTATTCCCTCTATGATTATTTAATTTAAAACCTTTAGATCCTTCGGTTTTTTGATAAGCTTCTTTCTCCCAAGGAAGATTTTTAGCCCCTTCTTTCATATCATTTCTTGAATATTTTTTCCCTTTCCATATTACATTATTATCATCGTAGTCTAAATCACCTCGTTGCATTTGATCTAAATGAACTGATTCATGCTCTACTATATCTTGTATTTCTTTCGGGTCAGAAATATTTTTATTAATATGAATACTTCCATCTTTATTGGCTTTGCCCATAACATTATTATCCATCTCCACCTTTAAAATAGGTGTTGTTAAAGGGTTATTTTTTTGCTTATACGCCATTATATGGAAATTTATTATTTAATATTTCTTTACGTTTATTACAGCCACAGCCTCCAGGTATTTTATCAGTTAACTTTTTTATACCTGTTGCTTTAGTAAATTTTTCAATACTATCGCCTAGCCCTTTGCTGCGCATTACTTTTCTTTAAAAGCTAATAAAAATTCTCTAATACCCATACCAAAGGCAATTCCACTATATAAAGAATGACCATGAGCTACTAATAATGCTCCTATTACTCCACAAGCTACTGCTTTTGACAGTGGGTGATTTATTACTTGTTTAACTGTTTCCATAATTATTTGTCTTTTTTATTACTTAATTTTCCATCTACCTCTCTACACCAGTAAAGTATTTCATCTACTTTTTCTTCTAAATCATTAATGTGTTCGGTTTGCCATTGCTGTTTAAGATCATACTCCATTCTTTCTATTTCAGCTGGTGGCATTTTCTTAGCTTCTTCTATATCTGATTGTAAAGAGTAGTACATTCCTACAAACATGGAAGTTACCACTATAATACTAATTACAGATTTAAGATCAATCTTAAATTCTGTACTTTGGGTTATTTTCATAAATTTTTATACTCTTCTGTAGCGTCAAAACTTGGACAGGCTTTATTAGAGAAATCTCTATGCCCGTGTATCTTTGCTTCGGGATACATTGCTTTTAGTGTTCTAAGCACCGCTAGCAAAGCATCTTTTTGACAATCATATCTAGTATCTTTCGGGGTCTTACCATCTGCTTCTACGCCTCCGCAATAGCAAATACCGATTGAATTTCTATTCTGCCCTTTTACATGAGCCCCGATTTTAGCTATATCTCTACCTTTGTGTATTTCTCCATATATATCTATGTAGAAATGATAGCCTATGTCGCTCCATCCTCTACCATCGACGTGCCATTTCCTAATTGTTTCAACTGGAATGTTCTCACCTTCTCTAGTAGCGGAGCAATGTACAATAATTTTATTTATTTGTCTCATCTCTTTAGCTTTTTCTTTCTTCTTTTAGATTTATTGGAGGATAAAAAATTGCCTTTACCATCTAAGTAAATACCTTTATTTTTTGATTTAGGGGCTTTATAAGATTTTGCTTTTTTTGTTTTAGGACTTTTGCTATTATCTGCAGGTTTTTCTTTATTTTCTAAATCACCTTTTCTTTGTTCTTTTCTAACTTTCTTTTTTTGAGTGGTCACTCCAACAGTTCCTCCTTCATCATTTTCATAAGTATAACTTACTAAATCATTTCTAGTTTTGAACTTTTCTATAGCACCTTTTAGTCCTTTGCCTTTTATTTCAACATCTCCCATTGCTTCATCTTGAGCTGCTTTTCTTCTTTGAGCTTCTGTTAAGTTAGGATTTTTAATCTTTAAAAGTGCGCTACCTAGTCTTTCTAAGTCTTTTCTATTTTTCATCTTTATTTTTTTTCATCAACCACCATCTATGAGCAGTATAACCAATAGTCATAAGTAATAGAATTATCTTTAACATAGGTTCTAACCAGTCGAAGCTTACTACAGTAAATGATGTGATATTTAAACAATAAAGTTTAAGGTCGTCTAAGCCTAACATTAGCTATTAGCGTTAAGAACAGCATTTCCTTTGTAAGGAATGTTGTCAATTCGTCTAAGTGTAGGAATAATAGTTTTGTTATTTGACTTCATAACTCTTGTTCCTAATGGTTTGCAACCGCAGTTTAACTTTACTCCAGCTGGTTTTTGTGATTGTCCTTGACTTGGCATAATTTTTTTATTTTTATTGTTTATCGTTTCTTAGCCATTTTTTTAAATGTCTTTGCTAAATTGTATCTTTTAGAACCTGGAGGACAACCTGGACCACCAAACTTGTCTCCTGTACAAACTCCTTCAGTTCCTCTTCTTTTTATATCTGCTGTTGCCTCTTGTATCCAACCTGTTTTCTTAAGCGGAGATAAATTATATTTTTCTCTACCTTTTTTAACATTATAGTCGGTAGTATAAATATTTCCATCTGGTCCTTTTGGAATATTAGTACCTACTGCTTTTTTTAATCCAGGGTATCTTTTTTCAGCGGCAGCAGCTATATCACTCCAATTGCCTTTAGTACCTGGTCCAAAATCTCTATCATACGTGTTTTGCATATAAGCAGCGGTGCTATCTGTTGTGTTAGGAACATCAACAACTCTTTTCATTTGCTTAAGCCCTTTAGTTGGTTTTGTCACTTTTTTCTCTACTAATCTTTGACCTCTTTTCATTTGCTTTTGCTCATTGCCCCATTCATTAACACTGGAATTAGTGGATGGCATGTCTAATTTTACACTATTATAATTAGGTGTGACAGTAAGTTCAGGTAAAATGCTCGAACCAGTCTGAGGAATATCTTTAGCTTGGTATATTTTGTCTGGATCTCCATTTTTATTAAAAGGAGATTGTTGCCCAGGTGTTATACTTTGATTAGGATCTTGACCTGGAATCATAGGTTCTGGATTTGGAGTACCAGCTGAACTAGCCAACCCACTAAACAGTTGTTGTTGTTGGTTCTGCTGAGCAGATATTTTTGAAGGATCTTGATAATTTGTAGGATCATTCATTAATACGTTTGAGTTGATTGGTCTACCAGCTCTATTAGGATCTGGTGCTTGTTGTGCAGGATCTTGTACTTGACCTGCGTCTCCTTGTACTTCTAGAGTATTAGGATTTAAATAATTTAATGGAGTTTTCATTCTGAATGGTGAATTAGTGTTTAGTTTAAAGTCTTTGTTAGCGGCTATTCTTTGAGTGAGTTGGTCCATGTTTAATATTGGTGCTGGTTGATTTATAAAATTTAAGCTATTCCCACCGCTTAAAAGAGTTGAAGATCCACCTGGATTTATTGATGGAGTTCCAACATTTGCACTGGTGGAGGTTCCAGCACTGGCAGCAGGAGCGGTAGTTGGTTTATTCAAAACAGGAACATCTTTGTCACTCAAGCCTTTTTTCCTATTTATTTTATTTCTTTGACGATCTATTACATTCGCCGTCTTCTTTTTTTGATTTCTTTGTTGTATTGCTTGATTTACTCCTTGTCTAGCTTTTTTACGATTAGCACCTTCATGATGTTTTGTCGTTTTTTTATTTATCTTTCCTACAACCTTTTGCCTTTGCTTTTCGTTTTTGGCATTTTTTAATTTAGCTTGTAATTTGGGATAATCTTTTTTTTGTCCTTTTAAATCTGTAGCATTTGTAGGAATAGGATCAGAGTCACCACTACTTACGCCATCTGCAGATGTTAAATGACTGAAATCAATAGGAGTTATCGTTGTATTAGCAAACGTAGCTGCTACCGCTTGAGGGTCTGAGTATTTGTTGTTAAGAGGACTTTTTCTTTTATAAGCCATATTATCTAGTTTTATCATTATTTAAGTTAACAATAGAATGCGCTAACACTTTATCCATATAACTCTCTTTTTTCATTATTTTATTACTTACGGTGGTGGTTGGGATATTTTCTTCACCTAACATTATCTTATATATTCTATGTTGTAAATGTTTGAACTTGTAAGATGTTTTGTATATGTTATATTTTTGAGTTGTTCTATTTCTTTCCCTCCAAACAGTTATCCATTTGTTTTTTAATAACCTATTCCATCTTCTATTATCCCAACTATAAGCAAAAGCTCCTTCTTTAAACTCCTGTTTTGTAAACATACCTAAAGCATCTAGGTACATTAATAATTCAAGATCGGCTTCTTTAATATCACATGTTTTTGCTGCCCATTTACGTATAATTCTATAATGTTTAAATAAATTAAGACTTTTTATGTCTTCTATACCTATTTTTCTCATAAAACTATGACAACATCTTGTTCTTTGATGACTTTATATTCACTTTTGTCAATTTCCACGCCAAAACCAGCATGTCTATCGTAATATATTTCATCTTTTGCTTTAATTACCGCTACATTTTCTCCCGCATTAACTACTTGAGCTTTTCTATAGCGAATATCTTCTCTATTTTCCTCCCCTAGGATTAAACCACCACTAGTTGTAGTGGTAGTTTCATCATTTGGAGTTATTATTATATATTTACCTACTGCTTTCATGCTCTTAAGTTATTAATTACACAATCAGTGGATAAAATAGTAGTAGCTACAGAAGCCGCGTTTTTTAACGCACTCTTTGTTACGAGTAAAGGGTCTATTATTCCGGACTTTACCATATTCACCGTTTGACCTGTAACCACATTTAATCCTTTACCTTTCGCCATAAGAGTATTTGATATTTCTATTCCAGCATTACTTAAAATAGTATTATAAGGAGCTTTTATAGCTTCTAATAAAACTTTTTCACCGGGAGAATTAGCTTTTAATTTATCAGCTGCATTTAATAATGCAATTCCTCCACCTGGAACTATACCTTCTTTTATCGCGGCTTTTGTAGCGCATATAGCATCTTCAACTCTATCTCTCTTTTCTTTTAATTCAACTTCAGAATTAGCTCCAACTTTTACTACAGCTACTTTTGCTTGTAATCGAGATATTCGAGTTTTTAAATGTCTTTTAATAATTTCTGGTTCTGCTTCTAGTTTTGTTTTTAACTTTTCAACTAAATCATCTACTTCTTCAGGTATTTCTTCAACCTGTATAATAGTTTCTATAGTGTTACTAACAACTTTCGAACAATGTCCTAACATTTCAGGGTTTATAGCATCTAGATCATCTCCTAGGTTTTCACTAACAATAGAGGATCCAGTTAATAAAGCTAAATCTTCTAAAGTAGTTTTTCTATTTACTCCATATGTAGGCGCTGGCACTATATTAACCTTTATATTACCTTTAACTTTATTCATCGCTAAAGCATTACTTACTTGTGGTTCTAAATCTCCAATGATAAGTAATGATTGGTTGTTTTTAATAATATATTCTAGTATGTTCTGGATTTTCCTAATATTTGTAACTGGAGAATCTAAAATAAGCACTGCGGCATCATGTAGCTCGGCTTCGTTCTTCACTTTATCAGTTGCGAGATGAGGATTAGAAAATCCTTGATCATATTTTATACCATCTATTAATTCTACTAATGTAGTAGGATCATCATGTGTTTCCATGATTACTAATCCATCTCTACCAACTAATTTAAAAGCTTCGGCTATTATTTTACCTACAGCTTTATCGTTATTGGCTGAAATTGTAGCTACTTGCTCTATTTTCTCTTCTATCACTGTAGAAGAGTTTTTTTCAAGGTACTGCACTACTTTGTTAACAGCCAAATTAATTCCTTCTTTTAAATCTCTAATATTGTCCGATTTTACCGCTTTATAAGATTCTTTTAGTATTGCGTGCGCTAAAACCGTTGCAGTCGTAGTTCCGTCACCGGCTTCATTTACCGTTCTTCGAGCTGCTTCTTTTAAGAGTTTAGCTCCCATGTTCTCTACAGGATCTAATAAGATAATACTATTAGCAACTGTTACTCCATCTTTGGTTATTTGAGGGTTACCAGCATTATCTTCCATTATAACACATTTGCCGCTAGCTCCTAAAGTAGAGCTAACAGCACTTGTGAGTTTTTCTATTCCATTGAATATTTTATTCTTAGCATCGTCTCCAAAGTTTAGATGCTTTACTATTGTTTCATTCATTTGATTAGATTAAATTAAATTGTTTTTATTTGAATGTTTTAACTACTTTTGGTCCTTTTAAGAATTCCAGTTTCTTAGAATAATGTTCTATGGATCCATCTATGGCAGCTTCTGCTCCATCCATAGTTTCTCTTCTAGTAACATCGATCCAAGTATCATCATCATCTGGACTTTTATATTCTGTTTGATAAAATCCATTTGGTAACTGTACTATCCTCCAGTTGGCTTTATTGGCAACGTGGTTCCAAAGGTTGATCATTTCTTGATCAGGGTGTTGTGGGGTACTACTCCACGATTGAGTACGGTATAAAAACGTCATAGTTTTTGGTTTTAAATTATGGTGTACTGTTCTTTAACCTCCCCAAGGTACACCTTCTTGGGTTGGTGGGTTTAATGCTGCTATAGCATTATTTAGTCTATTGGTTGCGACTTGTTCTTTTTTAAGTTTAAGATCTTCTCCTATTTCTGTAAAAACCCAAGTCAATACGTCTTCTTCTGTAAGATTTTCAAATGGTATAAAATCAGGACCAATTGGCGCTGTGAATTCAGCACTAATTAAAGTTGTGCCATGTACTGTTTTGTCACTTACTGTTTCCGTAGCTGTACACTTACAACCTGCTTCAAATACGTATCCTGTATCTGTAACACGCTCTAATGTTGACACGCTCCATATTATATCCATATTGCTTAAGATTACTTATTTTTTTAATTTTTTACTAAGCCCCTATCTCGATTACAATACATAATCTATATGGACCTAAACTTCCGTCGGGCAAAGTATTGCTTCCTTCGCCGTCAGATTCTATATATACATCACCGTGTTTTAGTCCAGCCGATAAAGCGTCATCATTGCTAAAAAAGCAATAGTTACCTGCGTTACCATTTTCGTTAGCATCACCTTTACTAGAGTCATAAAATCCATCTGTGGTGTCAGGACTAATACTTATTAAGTGACTATACGAACTTGTTCCTAAAGCTCCTTTATTCCTTTGGTCAGCATCGTAACCTAAAGCAATACCACTATCATATCCTTTAGCGGTTGCTCCTATTACAGTTGATTTTAATTCTCCAACACTTCCAGCTCCAATATTTACTGCATTTCCTTTAATAGTTGCCGGGTGATCATTATATGCATTATCCCCTATAACAACAATATCACTCAAAACACCTGTTAAAGTACCGCCCCCATATTGGGTTCTATATCCTATTAGAACATTATTGTCTTTTATAGCGGTAATTCCTGCTTGTCCACCAACAAATACATTATGATTGCCATCCGTTAAATTAGTTCCTGCTTCAGAACCAATCATAACATTATTAGAACTTGCTGAGGTAGTACCATCTAATGCTTTCCCTGCTTCATCCCCTATACATACATTAGCTTCATTAGCATAATGTGTTGCTTTATAATTTTGTAAAGCAAAATGACCTATAGCTATATTACTGTTAGATCTTAAATATTTTCCAGCCTCTTGACCTATACATACATTTCTTTCTGCCTGTTGTGGTGGTAATAGTGGATCACCACCGTTATAACCCGCTAAATAAAAAGCTTGAGTTCCTATTGCTATATTATAATTACCTACAGAACTACCACTTGCATCTCCTCTTCCTGCTTCAAGACCTAAAAAAGTGTTGTATTGTGCTTCATCAAGTGCATTGTCCCAATACTGTCCTGATTCAAATCCTATCGATATGGAGTTTCTAACAGCACTAGCTCGATATCCTATAGATACAGAATTACCTCCTGAGTAAGTTTGGTAACCTATAATAACATTATAATAATCTGCTGCTGCTAAAGGGAAACATTGACTACCACCGGTAAAACCTATACCATTAGTATGAGCTTGATCTCCTATTACTACGCCAGAATCTCCTGATGAATAAGAGGCATATCCTACTACTGTGGTAGAAAAACCACTAACCTTTTGCAAAGCGTTACTACCGGCACTTCCTCCAATCATTACATCTCGCCAACCAACTCTGTTACCTGCAGAATAACCAACTACTACACTATAGTAATTACTAGAATTTGTAGGTATTTGATGTCCAGCAAGTGCTCCAATTACTACACTATCTCTTATCTGACCATCTGTTACGCCACTGGAGTCATTTTGAGCATTATATCCTATAGCTACAAAATTACCAAAACTCGCTGTAGATGCGGGTAATTCTTCCACTGCTCCTGCTCCAATAGTTACAGATTGAGAAGCTATCAGAGCACCGTCGTTATCTCTACCTAAAATTAAATTATTAGTGGTACCACTATATACTTCTGTTAGTAAATTCACATAATCTGCATCTTCTCCAATTACCATAACAGTGTCAGCGTCTCCTCTCACTCTGAAGACATTGCTATCACTGATATTACTAGCTTCTAAAATATCTGATTCTTCAATGTTATTAGCAGCACTTCCTGAAAACATTTTATTGTGAGTCAAATTATTTATCAAAAAATTTCCACCATCATATGTGACTGTTTTAGCTAGCGAGTCTACCCCCACTGATAATCCACCTGCAGCCTCAAAAGTCAAAGTATCCGTGCCGTTTGTATCTATAGCAGCGGTATTAGGAATTGGGTCACTATCCGATACCGTAATATATCCAGCGTTAGCTATACGCAATTCGTAAGGAG
>Ga0209404_10001301_pt1 | contig 17118 bp, 19 predicted proteins | sample TroAtlMetagenome_2_FD_187447 | JGI IMG/M metagenome (GOLD analysis project Ga0209404, IMG submission 187447) | Marine eukaryotic phytoplankton communities from Atlantic Ocean - Tropical Atlantic ANT8 Metagenome (SPAdes) (version 2) | ecosystem: Environmental > Aquatic > Marine > Oceanic...
GTGGTTACACCCAAGAAGAGGCAGAGAAACGTATTAGCGACGGTGATGCCGACATGATTGCTTTCGGGCGACCTTGGATCACTAACCCAGATTTACCGACACGGTTTAAAAACAACTACCCGCTGGCGGCGTTTGATGACCCATCTACATGGTACGGTGGCGGTGAAGAAGGTTATACTGACTACAATACTTACCGCGAAGAAAGCGGCAAAGCAGCCATGGAGTCTTTAACCTAAATAATAGAGTTAACCTAAATAAGGGTAACCTAATTTATAAGGTTAACCTCACTACTGGTGCAAATATCTTGTAATCAGTTAATAAAAAGCAGTCATTTCATGACTGCTTTTTTTATATCTTTAGTAATACTGTTCGCTAGTAATAGCGCACTAGTTAAACGCCACTTGTTTATCGGCTAATACTGCAAGCTTTTCTAGGCAAGACATCCATGCATATTGATGCTGGTCGCATTCTTCTTGGTTATTGAAACCACTATGAATTAACGTTAACGCCACTTCTCCTTCGCGCGTTTCTTCAAATAAAATTTCCACTGAGCTCATGACGGTTTCTTCTACGCCATCTTCCCACGCCCAAGAAAACACAAGCTTCTCGTTAGCTAAAATAGTCACGTATTCGCCAGTTAGTGCGATTTCTACCCCGTTGGGTTCAAGCAATTTTATGCGATACCTTCCGCCTTCTTTAAAGCTACTCATTATTTGCGATACCTTACAATTACCCGGCGCAAACCATTCAGATAAGTATTCAGGTTCGTGGAATGCTGCAAACAAAAAAGAGATGGGCGCATGAAGGGATACATTCAGGGTAAATTGAAACATGTTACGTCGCCTGTAAAAAAACCTAGAGCCTTGGTAAGTTTAGGCCCTAGAAGAAAAGGATTCTAGGTTGTTATCGGCTATGTTCGACATTTTCTTTAGTTCGAGCGGTAGCGTTGCCTTATGTGAATGATTATCTTAGGGTATCCTCACTAGCAGTATCTATTCTGCGTTAACTATTTAAGCTATGTATTCGTGTGCTAATTGTAAAAGCCACCAATAAAGATTCTTAAGGCTCACTTATGTCAACTCAATCGCCTACACTCAACGTCTCTATTCTCAGTGAAGATGCCAATGCACTAGCAGAGGAAATAGCAAATGCATGGCCCACGCCTAATACTTTGCATATCTGCCAAGCCGTTACGACTTCTGAACAAATTAACCCTGACGAGGTTGAGGTATTACTTGCCGCTCCTAATTTGGCGGCTAAAGTTATCGACCAATGCTCGGGCTTGAAATGGTGTCAATCCACGTGGGCTGGCAATGCACCGCTGCTTAATTTGGACAAAAGCGATTATATACTCACTGGCGTAAAAGGTGTGTTTGGAAAACTAATGCGCGAATATGTGTTTGCCTACCTTTTGCAATACGCTCGCAATATTCCAGCGTTCGCGCATAACCAAAATCACCAACCCCCAATTTGGGAAGAAAGTCCTCGCGCGCCTCTTACGGGTAAAACCCTTGGCATTTTAGGTGCAGGTTCAATAGCCCAAGCACTTATTCCCGTGGCCAAAAGCTTTGAAATGAAAGTAATTGGCTTAACGAGAAGCGGTCAAGCGATAGAGGGATTCGATAACGTCTATGCAGCAACTGACTTGCTCAAGTTTACTCAGAAAGTCGATCATGTAGTAAACCTGATGCCAGATACCCCCGCGACTACAGGGGTATTAGACCAAGCTTTCTTTGAAGCACTAAAGCCACACAGTGTGTTTATCAACGCAGGGCGTGGAAGTGCGATTGTCGATGATGCGCTTCTAAACGCATTAGATAGCGGGCAACTGCGAGCCGCCGTTCTTGATGTATTCACCCAAGAGCCCCTGCCAGAGCAGCACCCGTTCTGGAGCCACCCCAAGGTGGTGATTACTGCACATACTGCGGCAGTATCATCACCTGAGGATGTAGCTGGCGTGTTTGTTACAAACGCAACACGCTATATGGCCAACGAACCGCTTCTATATCAATTTGATTTTAACAAAGGCTACTGACGGGGATCGGTAGCGGTTAACTCTATACGGTCGCGGTGTTTTTCATGGAATTCCAGTAACAAAGGATAGTCTTTAAAACTGTGCAATTCTCTGAATAGCACCCAATCTACCATTGAGTACAAACATATTTCAGGATACGTCCAGCCACTAAAACCACCCGCTTCGAGCTGCTTAGACAGTGATGAAAAAACCGATTCGATACGTTCTTTTTGCAAACGAATGATGAGCTTATCTTGATTGATATCGATATCAGAGCGCTTAAGTAGCATCAATTGCACGAATGAATCGTTAGCTGCGTCTATCAGAGTAAGCAGGTTTTCTTCCTCCCATGACAGAGAGTCATGGTCGAGTTTGCTCGCCAAATAGCTATAAATAACTCTAGAATCAAAAATGAGTTGCCCATCGTCTTCTAGGCAAGGCACTTTCAAGGTGGGGTTTCGTGATGCGAGTAGCGCTCTGTCTTCCCCAGAGAATATTTGTAAATCGAGGAATTCATGGGGCGTGTTGGAAAGTACTACGCGAATTCGACGTACAAATGGAGATGTTACCGAACCATACAGTTTCATAGCTTCAACCTGAGTGAATTTATTTACACACTTAGTTTAGCCATAAAATTAACGAGGAGAAAAGCACTATACTGTAAAGGCGAGACAAGCATACACCAAGATGCGGTGTACGCCCGATAATCATTTACACGCTGAAACTAGCGCCGCATCCACAGGTAGTGGTTGCATTTGGATTTTGTACTAAAAAGCGTGACCCTTCTAAACCTTCAACATAATCAACAACGCCGCCCACTAAATATTGCAAGCTCATAGGGTCTACCACTAAGGTAACGTCATCTTTATCAATTGTCATATCGCCGTCGTTCACCTTCTCATCAAAAGTGAAACCATACTGAAAGCCTGAGCAACCGCCTCCAGTAACATAAACCCGCAGTTTTAACGCAGGATTTTCTTCTTCCGTGATGAGCGCTTTTACTTTTGTCGCCGCTGCATCAGAGAACTCAATTGGCAACGCCATTTCTACAGACATACTCACCTCTTCATTAACCATGTGCACCTGCACGCATTAGCGTACACGCATCGATAACCCAATTATCTAATACTTGAGTAACGCTATCAACTATTGGGGTGAAACTAACTGAAACAATAGCTAGTGCCTTTCATTTAGCATGAAAATAAGTGGCGACATGGACACTCATGGCCTTAAGGCATACTCTAAAAAGAAACCGACGGGACTAACATGACTTATTCAGTATCTTCTATTTCCCCTCAAAATCGTAAGCTTAGGCTGCCAGAAGGAGCACAAGCACCCGCTATTGATGAACATGAACACTACAAACAGGCATTGAAGAGCTGGCAAAAAAAGTTACTCCATGCTCAACAGGCTTACTACCACCAAGGCCGACGCGCAATTATTGTATTTGAAGGATGGGATGCCTCAGGAAAAGGCGGCGCGATTAGAAGGGTGACCGAAAAACTCGATCCTCGCGGTTTTCGAGTTCACCCCTTTGCCAAACCTACACCAGAAGAGCAAGGTCGCCATTACCTTTACCGGTTTCAAACTCGGCTCCCCACACCTGGCAGGCTTGCCATTTTCGATCGCTCTTACTACGGTCGAGTCATGGTCGAACGCATTGAAGGCTTCACACCACAACCTGCATGGGAAAGAGCCTTTCAGGAGATTAACGAGTTCGAGCGACTATTAATTGACGACGGCGTGACAATTATAAAACTCTTTATGCATATTTCAGCAGCCGAGCAATTAGAGCGCTTTGAAGAACGCTTAAGTAACCCTTACAAACGCTGGAAGCTTACCGAAGAAGATATACGAAATCGTGGCCGACGGGATGACTACATTACTGCCATAGAAGAGATGTTTGATAAAACCGATACTCAAATGGCGCCGTGGCATGTGATACAGGCTGAGCATAAATGGTTTGCTCGTATTAGCGTGTTAAAAACCATTGTTGAGGCGCTGAGTGAAGGCGTGACAGTAGAACCACCGCCAATCGACCCTACCGTGGTGCATTTAGCGAAGCAGCAACTTGGTATAACGTTAGACCAAAGCAAATAAACGACAGCAGTTTACCCATGTCTTGTTACCAAAACATGGGTAGCATTATTTATGGCAAGTCGTTGGCTCTGGGAAGCTTAGATGAGCTCTAGTTTTCAGGCAAGGTAACGTTTAGTTCTAGCACGCTACAATCGTCACTGCTTTCCAACTGTACCGATACTTGGTCATCTGCAATGCTCACATACTTGCGTATCACCTGAATGATTTCTTGCTGCATCATTGGCAGATAATCAGGCTCAGTACGTTTGCGTCTTTCATGCGCAACAATAATTTGTAACCGCTCTTTGGCCACGGCCGCAGTGCGCGGCTTTTCCTTTTTCTTGAGTAGGTAATCGAAAATACTCATTACTTGCCTCCTAGCAGGCGTTTAAAGAACCCTTTCTTCTCTGCTTCTAGAAATCTATGTTCAATGGTTTCACCTAACAAACGGCGAACGGCGTCTGAATATGCCTGACCTGCGTTAGCTTCTAAATCTAGAATAACTGGCTGACCTTGGTTAGACGCCTTAAGTACCGCTTCTGATTCAGGAATAACACCCAATAATGGTATGGCTAAGATTTCTTCAACGTCAGCAACGCTCAGCATTTCTGCACTTTCTACTCGCTGAGGGTTGTAGCGGGTAAGCAATAAATGCTCTTTTACCGGCTTTCCTTGTTCAGCGCGCAAAGACTTACTTTGCAAAATACCTAAAATACGATCTGAATCACGTACCGAAGATACTTCTGGGTTAGTAACCACGATAGCTTCATCGGCAAAATACAATGCCATTTGGGCGCCTTGTTCTATACCCGCTGGCGAATCACAAATAATAAAGTCGAAATCTTCTTTCAACTCGTTAAGTACGGCTTGAACACCATCGATGGTAAGCGCGTCTTTATCACGGGTTTGCGATGCTGGCAGAATAAACAAGTTGTCGGTACGCTTATCTTTAATAAGCGCTTGTTTCAGTGTAGCTTCTTTATTTATCACGTTAACGAAGTCGTAAACCACTCGGCGTTCACAGCCCATGATCAAATCAAGGTTACGCAAACCCACATCAAAGTCGATCACGACGGTTTTATGACCCGCTAAGGCTAAACCTGTACTGATAGCCGCACTTGAGGTGGTTTTACCAACCCCACCTTTACCCGATGTTACTACGATAATCTTTGCCATTTTTAATTCCTTGTAGAATACGTTAACACTTAGGCGATAGGCTCAATGCGTAACGTGTCCTCTTCTAAATAGATTTGTGCGGGCTGTTTCCAGCATGATGCTTTTACGGTTTCATGCATAATGAATTGCCCAGCGATTGAAATAAGTTCTGCATCTAACGACTGACAAAAAACGCGGGCATGCACGTTGCCTTTTACGCCCGCCAGAGCTCGGCCTCTAAGTGTGCCGTAAACGTGAATATTTCCATCTGCAAGTACTTCTGCCCCTTCACTTACTGCCGCGGTAATGACCAAATCACCACCTTCAGCATATACTTGCTGCCCTGAGCGTACCGGGCGGCTAATAACCTTTACTGGTTTAGTGGCAGGTGCTGGTGTTGGCACTGGTGAAGAAACTGGAGTGGATGCTGCAGGCTCATTCGCGGCCTGCTCTTTTAACGTGGTGCTTTCAGGTTTTGTGGTTTTCAACGAGCTTTCTGTAAATTTACTTTGGCTAACATCCGCTAAGCCCAAGTCGTTGATGATACTTCTCAGAGGCCCTACTTCACCGCGTACAGCCATAGGTTGAAGTTTAAAGCGTCGACACAATGCAACGAGCAACTCGAACTCGGTTGCATTCAGTGATTTGACTAAATGCAAAATTAGCGATGAACGAGTGAAAAACTGGGGTGCACTATTTACCTTTTCAGCAAGCTGAGATTCAAAGGTATCTGGATCAAAATCGATCACTTCTAACACGATGCTGGTTAGTGTGGTGCCCTTCATGCGAAAGCATGTATCTGTCATTAATTATTCCTGAGTAATTTTTATTGCTCAACTGCCCAACCATGAGGGCTTAAAGCGAGTATGCACTCTATCAAATTCCGCTTCATCGGCAATAGGCAAGCGCTTAACAAGCGCACAACTGCTCACAAAACAATCACAATCTAGCATTCCTTTGCACTAGGCATCTAGTATCGACCAAAAATAACATTCGAAACCCATAAAAAAAGCGTGGAGCGCCACGCTTTGTAAATCAACATTTTGTCCATAGAGCGTTTCAACCGGCGTATCAAAGCCAGTTTCAACACCCTATTAACAGCCTTAACGCTGAATTTCAGTCAGTTTTTTAGGATCTAACAACGATTCCAATTCAGACCTTGGCAAGTCAGTCATCGCTTCAGCAACATCGATAACAGGCATTTTATCTTTGTAAGCTTTTTTCGCTATTTCTGCGGCTTTCGCATATCCAATGATAGGGTTAAGCGCAGTCACTAAAATAGGATTTTTCGCCAATGCTTTCTCAAGGTTTTCTTGGTTGACTGTAAATCCTTCAATGGCCTGTTCGCCCAACAGCACACAGCTATTCGACATTAGCTTAATACTCGACAGCAAATTATCGGCAATCATAGGTAGCATAACGTTAAGCTCGAAATTACCCGACTGCCCCCCTATTGTTATGGCTGCATCGTTCCCTATCACCTGCGCCGAAGCCATTGCCACCGCTTCGGGTATTACTGGGTTCACTTTGCCCGGCATAATAGATGACCCTGGTTGTAATGCGGGTAGCGATACTTCACCTAAACCGGCAAGTGGCCCTGAATTCATCCAGCGTAAGTCATTTGAAACTTTCATTAAGGTAACCGCGAGAGATTTTATTGCGCCAGATAAGGTTACCGCAGTGTCTTGCGAACTAATTAATGCAAAGCAATTCTCAGCAGGGGTAAATGCGATGCCAGTAAGCTCAGATAGCTTACTAGCAAAGGTTTCAGCAAAGTCAGGATGTGCATTTACACCTGTGCCCACTGCTGTTCCACCTTGCGCTAACGTTTGAATGGCGGGTTGAAGCATTTTTACTGTTTCTAACTGCTGGCTAAGCTGCGCAGACCATGCCCGTAAACTTTGATCCATCCTAACCGGCATAGCATCCATTAAATGTGTACGGCCCGTTTTGCAATAGTCAGACACTGAATTCGCTTTGGTATCTATAATATCAATTAGCCTAGTAATAGCAGGGATAAGCGACTCTGACACTTCAATGGCGGCACTTGCATGAATAGTTGTGGGAATAACATCGTTTGAGCTTTGCCCGTTGTTCACATGATCGTTAGGGTGAACCACTCCCCCTTCACGTTTACCCTGTCGTTGATTCGCCAAGTTAGCGATAACCTCATTGGCATTCATATTTGTGCTAGTCCCCGAGCCTGTTTGAAATATATCTACAGGGAAATGCTGCTGTAACTCAGGGTCACTCAGTAATGTGTCACAGGCTTGTTCGATAGCGTCGGCAATGTCAGCATCAAGTGTATCGAGTTTTCTATTCGCAATTGCAGCGGCTTTTTTAATTGTCACTAGGGTGCGAATGAAAGTAAGCGGCATTCGCTCACCACTTACTGGAAAGTTATTGATTGCGCGTTGTGTTTGGGCGCCATATAACGCATCGCTAGGGACTTCTAACTCCCCCATGCTGTCACTTTCTGTTCGGGTATTTGTCATAACTATCCCCTTAATCTGAAGAAATCAATCTTACTACTACTCTTGCCTACTTCGCCCTGCACGGTTTGGATCCTTATTTTACCTTTCAACAACAGTGCTTCTATCAATGTAATCATCAAAGTCCACATGGATGCATTTATAGAAGCGCTGCCCAATACATGTAATTTATAAGCGCTGAAGATGAAGATTGACAGATTACTATTGAATGATAATAATTACCATTATCATTATTGGCGTTTGCAGCATGATCTGATCACGCGAGAATTCGTAGGAATTAGTACAGGTCGCTAACGAAAAACGTTGTAAGTGTCCTCGGTAAAACTTGTATTTTTTACCATATCGGGTGGGTTAACCACATATTGCTATCATTTGGAATCGAGAGTGTCTTCCCTAACCTCAACTGAAAAAGTCAGTAAATTCAGCATTAGGCAAAAAACACTAATGTTAAACAAGCGCCTCTTCTTACCGGCGTTTGTTGTTGTGCTCCTTGTTTACTCATTCACTCAGGAAGCGACCATCGCGGTTCTGTCTGATGCCTATTTCCAAGTAGCGGCATTTGTTTACGCATCACTCTCTATTTACTACATTGCCACGTTAAAAGTATCCGCTGAAGCCATCGGCGACTTTATGCGCAAGCATCCATTTTATGAAGTAGGCTTAGCCTCTTTCCTTGGTGCCCTTCCCGGCTGCGGGGGCGCGATCATAGTCGTCACGCAATACACGCGAGGTGTCACAAGCTTCGGTGCGGTAGTTGCTGTACTAACAAGTACCATGGGTGACGCCGCGTTCTTATTATTGGCACAAGCGCCGCTTGACGGTTTAACGGTCATGGGTGTTGGAATGGTGGTGGGTACCCTAACCGGCGTTATTGTGAACCGTTTCCACAATTACCAACCACCGTCCTCGACCAATGCTCTTGCTAGTACAGGTGGCAACGAAGGACATAATACCGACGACAGTGAGCAAGCACAAAGTACGGCTTCTTCTTCTATTGATAAACTTTCAACATACTTTTGGCTGATTGTAGCGTTACCGTCACTTGCCATCGCACTGGCCTTGTCGTTTCAATCGCCAGTTCATGAATATTTAGGTATTACGGAACCAACGTTGCAACTTATGGGTGCTGTATTGTGCTTATCGGCAATTACACTGTGGTCGTTAAATGGTGGCAGTGACGGTTACGCCTCGCTTACCAAAGAAGATGCTATTACGCCTCCACCACGCTGGCAGAGTAAAGCCGCGTTAGACACCCAATTTGTATTAGCTTGGGTTGTCGTCGCTTTTTTATTGTTTGAATTATCGATACTGTGGTTTGGACTAGATATAGGTGCCACGCTGACATCGATGGGCGCAAGCGTTGTAGGCTTAGCAATTTTAGTTGGCTTTTTACCTGGGTGTGGCCCACAAATTTTAATTACCAGTCTGTATTTGAATGGTGCAGTGCCATTTTCAGCTCAGCTTGGTAATGCTATTAGTAACGACGGTGATGCATTGTTTCCAGCCATTGCCCTATCGCCAAAAGCGGCCATTCTAGCCACTGTTTATTCCGCTTTTCCTGCTATAGCAGTAGGTTACGGGTATTATTTTCTATTTGAGAGATAGCGATGCAAGTAACGCTAACCACTGCATAACACTGTCGGTTTACATTTAACGTATCGACGAGGTGCTACTGAGTATCTTCTAACATACTGCCACTATTCAATGCGTCTTCCCACTTAACCGTTTTAGCTAAGTCTCCGCGCTTTGCATTATATTGGTATACAGTAGTTTCTAGGGTAATTGATGTAGGCTGAAATCCATCGGGTAGCGTAAAGCTTGTATTAATGGCTTGAAAATATTTAAACCTGTACTCAATTTCTTGCTGAATAAACTCTGGCTCACCAATAGTAACCGTGTACTCCTTCCCTTCCCGCTCACCTACTAAGGTGACTGCAAGTTTGCCCTTAACTACTGCTTTGTTTTGTCGCTGCTGTAGTACTACAAAACGCATTTGAAACTGATTAGGCTCTGGCAGTGAGACAACCTCTACCCCTTCAATGATAAAACCATCTTGGGTGGTTTCAGGTGCCATAATTCGTTGGTAAAAAGCGAGTTGCTGCTGAAGCTCAGCCTGTTCGGTTTGAACGTTATTGAGTTGCTCGGCAATCGATTTCTTTTGCAATTCTGTTAACTGTAATGCGACTTCCAATTGGTTAACCTGAGTCACATATTGATTATTTTCACTGACTAATAACGCAATGGTTTTGTCTTGAGCAGCTACCTTCAGGCTATCACCCTCATCCACTATTCGCGCTAACTTGTAGCCAAACGCTATCATTATTAGTAACAAAGCAGCGACAAGCAATGACCACTTGTAATCACCTAGGAGTTGTTTCAATTTATCAGTTGTCATGAATAGTTATGGTTCTTAATTTTCTCGAGCCAGATACATTAAAATTCTTAACATTATGAATTTCAAGTGTTTGTGGTAAGCTGCTTATATCTACGATTTCTCTACTGTATCACAACATGCGTTTGCAGGCTTTACGACAAGAAGTGGCTCACCCGAGGACGTCTATACAACTTTGCCTCTTGGGTATTGTGGGCGGCGTAAGTGCTGCATCGCTGATCATCATGTTTCGTCTTTGCGTTGAATGGCTTCAAGCGTCAGGTTTTGGCGCACTGCGGGAGTGGTTCAATGATGAATGGCCGGTTTGGTTTCTCATGCCCTTACTTAGCGTGCTGTGTATTTTGCTTATTGCCTATATCACTGGTTTTAAGCACTATCGAATGGGTATTCCCTTTGTTATCCATCGAGTAAAATATTACTACGGCCATATTCCCTTTCGCACCACTATTAATCAGTTTTTCGGCGGTATGCTGGCCTTAGCCGGCGGCTTCGTGGTAGGTCGAGAAGGCCCTTGCGTTCATTTAGGTGCATCGGCCAGCAGCTTCTTAGGTCAATGGCTACGACTTCCCTATAACAGCATTCGTATTTTAGCGGGATGTGGTATTGCTGCGGGTATATCCGCCTCATTTAACACCCCGTTTGCGGCAGTTATCTTCGTTATGGAAGTGGTGCTGAGAGAATATAAAATTCATATATTTGTGCCCGTAATGCTTGCCGCCGCCTGTGGCTCGGTGCTAACCCGTATCGTATTTGGGCAAGTAAATGAACTGTCGTTTTTGTCTTTTACTGCGTTCAGTCAATGGATGTACCTATACCTCGTTTTATTAGGCGTATTACTCGGTATGCTCGCTACATTATTTAATAATCAACTTATGCGGGTAATGACCTGGTTTAGACCTGTCCCTATGGTGTGGCGTCTCATGCTGGCGGCGCTAATAACGGGAACCGTGGGTATGTTGTTGCCCGAGGCACTAGGGGCCAACTTTGTTGATGTTGAAACGCTGTTTGCCAGTAACCCAGAAACCCTTTTACTGTGTGCTATTTTAGTGAGCAAGGTCGTGCTGGCTGTATTTGCTATTGGGCTGGGTATTCCCGGCGGCATTATTGGGCCTGTCATGGTTATCGGCATGCTTGCTGGCGCTGTACTATTGGTGCCCTTGTCATATTTTATTGACGTGCCTGAATTTACTAACAGCTTTGCCTTATTAGGCATTGCTGGCATGCTTACCGCCGTGCTTCATGCGCCGTTAGCGGCCTTATCTGCGGTAATGGAGTTATCTTACAGCCCTGAAATTATCCTGCCCGCTATGCTAGTCATCGTGCCTGCTTATGTGACATCAACACAGTTTTTCGGCAACCGGTCTATTTTTATTCGCCAATTAGACTATCAAAACTTACCCTATGCTATCTCTTCCATTCGCGAAGCCCTTGAAAAAACCGGTGTACTAGCTGCATTAAGCAAAGACTATAAGCTTTTTCATGATGCGCCAGATAAAGCGCTAGAAGACTATTTATCGAAAAATCCGACAAAAATTGTAATTCAGCAGTCAAAATTTGAAATAGATGTGCAGTATCGTCTGGTCCAATATAATGTGAGCTTAGAACATGATGCTAATGCACTCAGTTATCACGAGATGGAAGGCTTAAATGCCCAAAGCACTCTGCATGAAGTGTATGAACATCTTAAAAATACGCGTTCTGGCGCAGTCTATATTTACGATCAGGAACACAACGACATCATTGGCGTTATTACCTGGAATATTTTGCAAAGCTTTTTACAAAAGGCACAGTATTAACAATGTACATTTTATGGTTTAAAGCACTTCACATTTTCTTCATGCTTGCGTGGATGGCAGGTATTTTCTATCTTCCTCGGCTTTTTGTTTACCACGCTGAAGCCACATCGCAAGACGTGAAAGATCAGTTTAAAGTGATGGAGAGAAGGCTATGGTTTTTTGTCACCCCTTTCGCTTTTTTAACCTTAGCGTTTGGCGTCGCACTTATTGTAAGTTACGGCAGTACGTGGTTTAAAATGTCAGGTTGGCTGCACATTAAATTCATGCTTTTGCTTGCGCTTTATAGCTATCACTTCTATTTGTTTAAGCTAGTAAAACAATTCTCCCGTGATGAAAACCGTCACAGTGCCAAATTTTACCGCATTATTAATGAAGCTCCGGTACTGCTTATATTGGCTATTGTTTGTTTAGCAGTAGTAAAACCGCTATAAATTGAACAGGCCGTATTACCACGGACTGATGTTATGGAATAACCGTTAAATAATCTAAAGGAAACTACATGGATGATAGTAACCAGCATTTAAAAGACTTGTTGTCGCAAACTGATTTGGCGTTTAAAGCGCTGATGCGCCAACCTGGCTCTAGTGAGCTGAGTAACGCTTACGACAGCGCTAAGGCTGAGTTAGACGCCTATATGAAGTCGTTGCGAAATACCCTTTCTCAGCGCAAACACCTGCAACGCCAGAAAGCCCGTTAAGAGGTTTTCGTAAAGGTTTCAAACTGGTTAGGTAATGCTGCGCTCAGCTCTCCAGCCAGAGCAATATAATCTTGGATCATCGCAGGAAGCTGCTTCCACAATAAGGGTAAGTTTTCTTTTAGCTGTTGAGCTTGGCCGGGGTTACGATACTGCAACGCCAGTTCAACATTCGCTAGGGTAGTAAATAACTTCAAGCAACGAGACAGCCTTTTCTCTGGGGTATCTGAGGCATTGATATCTTCACGCAAGGCCTCTTTTGCACTTAGCTTTTCCCACGCCTGTTGCCAGACGTCTTCAAGTTGCTGGTGCACATAAAGTAACCCTTCAAGCCATTGGGCTACTTCAGCTGGTATTTCAGGCGCAGTATCAACCTCACCATCTGAATACTCACAGCGCGTGGGCATTAAGGGGCTGTCGTCTGTCATACACTGCAGGTGAGCCCTTAAGTTATTCATTAGTACATCCGCTAAAGCATCTACATCTTTGTCTACTAGGGCACTTGAAGAGCTTTGAATCAACCATGGCATCCACTGCTCTGGCATAGGAATTTCTGGTGATGCCGCAACGGCGAATATCATACCGTCGGCTTTGTAAGCGCTAGGTAGTACATGCGTTAATTTGCCCTTTTCAAACACAGGCAAAAGAATATCGATGGGACGCGCCGTTTCTGACATTAAAATTTCCTACTAGCCGTTGAAATGACCTATTTATAACCTGTACCCTTCGCGCCCGTTTACAATGTTGGATTAAAAACGTTGGCTAAAAACGTATTTTTTCAATTGTATCGAAAGCACAAGAACACTGTGAGCGAATAGCAATAGCGTTTGTTTGCGTAGTTGCGCAATAGCTAACCTATTGTCATGATAGCAAAACTAAACTAAGAGTGACTGCAATGGCAAAAGATAAATCAGGATATATTATCGCGGCAGCCTTCATTGGCCCAGGTACAGTAACAACGGCAAGTCTAGCAGGCGCTAACTTCGGTTTTCATTTGGTGTGGGCATTATTGTTTTCAATTTTTGCCACCATCGTATTACAAGATATGGCTGCTCGCTTAGGGGTGGCAACGGGCAAAGGCTTGGCATCAGCGATGAAAGACATGGTGTCTACACCATGGCTGAAAATGCTTTTTATTGCGTTAATTGTTAGCGCAATTGGTATTGGGAACGCCGCCTATGAATCAGGCAACCTTACCGGCGCCGCCATTGGTCTGGATGCGTTTTGGGAAATTGGCACAGGCACTTGGGCATTTATTCTTGGTGCGCTAGCTATCGCACTGCTTTGGACGGGTAGCTATTCGTGGATAGAAAGCGTACTGGTGTACCTCGTGTTTATTATGGCTGGGGTGTTTTTCGTTACCCTTGTTGTGGCTAAGCCTGATATATCATTAATGTTTAGCCAGTTACTGCAACCCCGTTTAGCCGCCGATTCTATTACTACCATACTTGCGTTAATAGGCACCACCATTGTGCCTTACAACTTATTTCTTCATGCAAGCCTTGTGGCGAAGTCTTCCCCAAACACGGACAAAACGACTTCGGAAAACCCAAATACGGAAAATCTAAGCACGATTAAAAAGAATTCTGATAAAAGCGATGCGATTAAAGCGTGCAGAAAACAATCGGCAACGGCTATTAGCATGGGCGGCTTAATTACCCTTGTGGTGATGGCGACGGCCATGATGGCCTTTTTCAATCAAGCCGCCACTATGGACGCCGGAAACATGGGCGAACAGTTAAAGCCAGTGTTAGGCGACAAAGCCCAGTGGTTCTTTGCACTAGGTTTATTTGCGGCAGGGCTAACCAGTGCCATCACCGCCCCGCTTGCCGCTGCATATGCGGTTTGTGGAGCACTGGGGCTTTCTGACGACATGAAAAGTAAAGGATTTCGCACGGTATGGCTGGCAATAATTGTGTGCGGAGTTGCCGTTGCTGCATTAGGGTTTAAACCTTTGCCGGCTATCTTATTTGCTCAGGCTACCAACGGCTTATTGCTGCCTATTATTGCTATCTTTTTGTTGGTAGTCATGAATAAAAGCAAAGCCCTCGGTGATTTCAAAAATACCCTATGGAGTAACATCGCAGGCGTTTTAGTGGTATCGGTTGTGGTGGGGTTAGGTCTTTATAAACTGACTAGCCTATTCATCTAATCCGCTAATTTTAGCCACTAAAAAGCCCGTTATGCGTTAAGCAAACGGGCTTTTTAATATGCTAGTGTTTAATTAATAGTTAGCGCGTAAATAGGGGCTAGCGTGTAATTAGTTGCTAACTGGCCGGCTACTTAGCTAAACGTTGTAGCACATCATTAAGCATCGACTGACTGCAGCCGAAGTTTATTCGGAAGTGATCAGCTTTATGAAAGTCTGCGCCAGGAGAAGGCCCTACGCCTTTCTCTTCTGCCCATGTTTGCACGTTTTCTACGCCTAAACCACTTGCGTCCACCCAGGCTAAAAAGGTAGCGTCAGGTTTCAACATTGATAACCCGTCGATACCGTTTATCGTTTCATACACGGCATCACGGTTCGCACGTAAATAGTCAATTTGAGCACTGTGCCAATCATCACACAACGTAAATGCGGCTTCGGTAGCGGCTAATCCCAGCACGGTAACCCAAGGCATAATGCCCGCGGCTGCGCTGGTAAATTGCTGCCTAAGTTTAGGATCTGGAATAATCGCAAAAGACGTGCCTAAACCAGCTACGTTAAAGGTTTTGCTAGCTGCCATTAAGGTAACGCTGTTGTCGGCTAAGTTAGCCTCACGTCCTGCCGGAATATGCTTAACGCCTGGCTCTAAAATTAAGTCACAGTGGATTTCATCTGAACATAAACGCACGTCATTCGCGTTACAGATATCAGCAACCCGATCAAGCTCTGCTTTAGTTAACACCGAACCAACTGGGTTCATCGGATTACAAAGAATGAATAGCTTACATTTGGGGTCGGCAGCATTGGCTTCTAATGCTTCAAAATCCAACGTATAACGCTTTCCTTCTGATACTGGGTCAATCACAGTGCCAATATCGATGCGCTCTAGTTCATTTAATTTTGGCGCCGCTAGCAATGGGGGGTAGTTAGGCGTTTGAATAAGCACCTTATCGCCAGGTTCACAATACGCTTTACAGGCAACGTTAAACGCTGGTACTACACCTGGTGTCCACACAATCCATTCTGATTTTACATCCCAATCATGTTTTTGTTTCAACCAGCGCTGAATTGCGCTTATAGCGCCTTGATGCTGACCAGGTAATACATAACCTAAGTTGCCGTGCTCTACTTGTGCTGAAATTGCATCCAAAATAGGCTGTGCGCAACGAAATTCAGTGTCTGCAACCCAAGCAGGAATAATGTCCTTACCTTTGTATTTCTGCCACTTAAACGAATAGGTATCTTTACGAGGTGGGGTTTGGTCAAAATTAAACGTCACACTTTCATCCTGTTGCCATTACATTATGAGCACCAGTGTAATAATTCGTAAGCATATAAACTAGCGCTGCTTAGATCATTTAGGACTTTTTTATTTGTTTGCTAACACCATTGCATACTTTTGCTGACGAGTAGCTCGTTACTAACTAACGCGACTTTTTGTTTTTGCTAGCACTACGGATTTCGCCTTTGCGGCCAAGGCGTCCATTTCTAGGGGTTTCGCTAAAAATCCAGATACACCTAATTTGCGTGCTTCCATAACGAGTTCTTTATTAGGATCGCCAGTGATAAGTAAAAAAGGAACGGATAAATTCGCCGACCGGCATGCTTTTAATAAGCTTATGCCATCATACTCTTTCATGACTTGGTCGCTAATAATAAGTTGTAGTGTGTCTGGCGTTTGTTGAAGTAAAAATTCACGAGCAATTTTACTTCGGCTAAATGGGTAAACCGTAGCCGACAAGCGGGTTTCTAATGCATCGGTAATAAGATCGAGCGTGATAACATCGTCTTCAATAACTGCTACAGAGAACACGGGCTTAGCCTTTTTAGTTTCATTAACTTGATGATAGAGGCCAAACTCGATGTTGCCAACTCATCTTTCGTCGAAATTTCAGCAAAATGCTTTAGCAAAAAGCGCCAGCAAAAATACGTTGGCAAAAAAAACGCCGGCTTTAGGGCCGGCGTTTCTTGAATCATCTTTACTGCTTTTAATTACCTACAAGGCTATCAAAGCAAAAGTGATTACTTTTTCTCGCGTGAAGAACGCTTACGTTCGTTTTCAGTAAGAAGTTTCTTACGAATACGAATAGACACAGGCGTTACTTCTACTAGTTCGTCTTCATCGATGAACTCAAGCGCTTGCTCAAGAGACATCTTGATAGGCGGAACCAAAGTTTGCGCTTCATCAGTACCAGATGCACGAACGTTCGTTAACTGCTTACCTTTAAGGGCGTTAACGGTAAGGTCATTGTCGCGGCTGTGAATACCGATAACCATACCTTCGTAAACTTCTACACCGTGACCGATAAACAAACGACCACGCTCTTGAAGGTTAAACAAGGCGTTAGTT
>Ga0209404_10001302_pt1 | contig 17112 bp, 13 predicted proteins | sample TroAtlMetagenome_2_FD_187447 | JGI IMG/M metagenome (GOLD analysis project Ga0209404, IMG submission 187447) | Marine eukaryotic phytoplankton communities from Atlantic Ocean - Tropical Atlantic ANT8 Metagenome (SPAdes) (version 2) | ecosystem: Environmental > Aquatic > Marine > Oceanic...
TCAAATATCAAACATTGTGATGGAGGGCAGAGACATTGGCTCGGTCGTCTTTCCTGATACTCCGTATAAGTTCTATATTGATGCTTCACCTGAAGTTAGGGCCAAGCGTCGCCAAGGAGAGGGGGGACAAGATGATTTAAGTGCTAGGGATAAACTGGATTCTTCAAGAAAGGTTTCGCCATTAGTTGTTCCTAAAGATTCATTCGTTATTGATACCTCTGATATGAATTTGGATGAAGTTGTTGAAAAAGTAATGGCAGAGTTAATTCTTCGTGGATTAGATAACTAATATAATTGAAAATCTTATGTGGTATAGGATCGGATTTACTTTATCTTTTATAATATTTAAATGCTTTTTCTTTTTGAAAGTATTAGGCAAGGATAAAATCCGTGAATCATGGAAGCAAGGAGGGGTTCTGTTAGTTGCCAATCACACCAGCTATTTTGACCCACCAATTGTGGGCGTTTCATATGGAAAGAAAACAGCTTTTCTCGCAAGAAAGACGCTATTTAAGAAAGGTTTTTTTGCTTGGTTGTATCCAAGATTAAATGCCATTCCAGTTGATCAAGATGGTCCTGATATGGGGAGTTTGAAGAGAATAATCAAGGAATTGAAAAGCGGAAATCCAGTTCTTATTTTTCCGGAGGGGCAAAGGAGTGAAAATGGAGAGATTCTAAAGGGTGAAGCTGGAGTGGGGCTGGTAATTGCTAAATCTAAAGCGCCAGTGTTACCTTTACGAATATCTGGTGCTTACGAAGCTTTTCCCAGAGGTACTAAATTTCCAAAGATGTTCACAAAAATAACTGTGAGTGTGGGAGACATGATTACTTTTGGTGAGAGTGACTTAAACATTAAGAGTCGTGAGAATTATCAAAATATTTCGGATCAGGTCATGGAATCTATCGCTGCTATAAAGACATCATAGAACACAAAAATTATTTAATTTTTCTATCGTAGAATTGATCTCCTTTGGGGGTTCTGATTGGCATATTTAAACCGCCTGATTTTTCGAGGTGTTCGAATAAGTTTTCCCGAAGATGTTCGATTTTTTCTCTGTAATGTGGTACTTGTATTAAGTTGTGCCGTTCATGAGGGTCGTTCATGAGGTCATAAAATCCATTACGGTCCCATACTCCATGGTAGTATATGTATTTATAACGATTAGTGCGTATAGCAAGACAAGTTGGTGTAGCCGGAAAGTTCCATTCCCAATGGTATTCGTAAAGAATATGCTTTCTTGGATTTTTGATAGTTTTACTCTCAAGTAATGGGGCAAAAGACATGCCATCCATTTTAGGTTTTATAGATTCATTCTCTATACCTGCAATATTCATAATTGTAGGAGCAATATCAATATTTTGAATCATATCATCAATTACTAACCCTTCAGGAATTCTTCCTGGAGCGTAGGCTAGCATTGGGATCCTAATTGATTCTTCAAATGCATCTCTTTTATCGTAAAAACCATGTTCGCCTAGAGCAAAACCGTTATCTCCCAAATAAAACAAAAAAGTGCTTTTGGCTGAAGGGGATATTGTTTTAACCAGCTTTCCTATATTTTCATCCAATCCATGAACGGTTTCACAAAACCTCCAATATAAATTGTCGAATGATGGAACTGGATCTTTATCGAGTGCACCTGTCTCCATGTGATCAATGCCATGAATGCCATACCTTCTCTCTTTAATCCATTTAGATTGAGAATAGTAATTTTCTTCCGTTCTAGCCATTGTTTCTGGATAAGGAATTGGCTTGCCTTCATATTTACCTTCATGCCTTGGAGCAGGAGTAAAAGGGTAATGTACAGCTTTATAGGCTAGATACAGCATGAAAGGTTTGTCTTTAGGTTTTAATTCATTATACCAATTAACAGCGTGATCTGTTAAGATGTCAGTTATGTAACCAGTATATTTTTTTCTTTTTCCATTAATGTTAAGAGTTGGATTAAAATATTCTCCCTGTCCCTTGAAGCTAACCCAATGATCAAATCCTGGTCTGGGATGATCGTCTTCATGGCCCATATGCCATTTTCCGATGAAAGCAGTATGATAACCTTCTTTTTGTAAGTGTTGAGGAAAAAAGGTCGTCCCTTTGGCGACGGGTCTTTGGTTGTCTACTACCTTGTGACGGTGCATATACATACCAGTTAGAATGCTTGCTCTGCTTGGAGAGCATAAAGAGGTCGAAACAAAAGCATTTTTTATGTGAGCTCCTTTTGATGCTAAGAAGTCCATATTTGGAGTTTCTAGCCATTCGGGAGATTCTGGATGGAATCCCATGAAATCATAGCGATGGTCATCGCTAAGTATAACTACAATGTTAGGTTTTTCTTTGGATACTGCTAATAGTGACAATGTAAAGGCCAGAGAAAGATAGAAGAAATTTTTCATTTAATTAATCTAAGTTTTGCAAATTAAAGTAAAATAAAAAGCCTCAATCTTATTCCTTTTGCAAATCTTTAAAAAGGGTTAACATGTCAGCCCTAAATTGCCCATGTTTAATCTAAAGGTATCTATATTACTTCTTTTATTCTCCTTTTCAGTCATTGGAGGGGAGACGAATCAAGATAAAAAGAAATTCGACCTTTCTGGTTTGAGTATTGGGTTTGGATATGTAACGAGATCATTCAATGATATGAAAGTTGTTACTGGCTCATATTCTCGAGGATTTAATTCCCCACTATTAACAGGAGAAGCTATAACGGTTTTACCAAGAGCGGGGGGGGGTGAAGGTTTGCTTGATCGATATTACGACAATGGTTTTGTCGGTAAGGATGCTACAGGGTCAATTGGTGATGTTACTTGGTATTGGGGCTATGAGGATTTATCCCAAATCGAAGGAGATTCTATTCGCTTTAGTGATAGCTCTGGTAGAAGTGTTGATCATCAATATTCATCCTTTAGTGATCAAAGCTCTTATATGGATTCAGTCTGGGGAAACGGCCCCTTATTTACAATTGCATACAATTTTTTAGAATCAGATAGATTTGATTTTTCGGCAGCTTTGAATTTTTCATATATTAATTTTAATAATGTTTGGAAGCTTTCAAATTTTTCAGCGAACAGAATGACAGATGTTAGCCAATCGATAATAGAGGACACTTATAATCTGCTTGGAACAATTCCTCCCGACCCTCCACATGCTGGTGCATTTGCTGACCCAGGAGCTCTTATCGAAGCGACTCCAAGTGAAAGAGTTCTATCTATTCAGGATTATTCTAGTGAATCCTTTAATTTTAATAATAATATTTTAAAAGAGTTTGATTTTTCTATCTTTACTTTTTCACCAGCGCTAACTACCTCCTTTGCATTTCAAGATTTTATTTTTGATCTGGGATTTGGGCCAAGTGTTAATCTAATTGATTGGAAATCAAATTTTTCAGAAGTGCTGATAGAGTCGAATGACCAAGGAGTTTCGAAAGAGATCGCAGAATGGAACGATTTATCTTCGGGTGATAGTGTAGTCCTTGGAGCCTTTCTTCAGGCTGCTGCTAGTTTAAATGTTAATAGTAGTTGGACTATTAATGCATTTGCTCGAATGGATTGGGCTAAAGACTTCTCAGCTAATGCAGGGCCTTCAAAAATAAACTTCAATTTAAGCGGTGCTAGCGTTGGTCTTAGTACAGCTTATAAATTCTAGTCAAAAAACAGAACTCTAGTTACTCTTATCCTTTTCAAGGGTCTGATCAAATTTATTCAGCCTTTGGTTCGGGTGCAGGTTCTTCAGCCTTTGGCTCGGGTGCAGGTTCTTCAGCCTTTGGCTCGGGTGCTTCCTCAGGTTCAAGTGGGGGAGGTGGGGATAATGAGCGTTCTTTAGCTTCAATGGTATCTGGAACTTTGACTGTCTCAATATTTTTTATGTAGCCAGCTGAAGCTATTGAAATGGATTCATATTCAGAAATAGCTTTATCAAAATCCTTGTTTTTCACAAGTATATCCGCAAGACGAATTTTGGCAGCAGCTTGTGAGTTTGAATTAGATTTTGCTACTTCATTGTATAAGCTTTGCGCTTCTTCGTTGTTACCAGTTTTCTCATTTAAAGTTCCAAGAGAGAATTTTGCTTCATAATAGAATGGATTTTTTTCATCAGTTGTTTTTATGAATTTATCCAAATATTCTTTCGCTTTCTCGATATTAGGAGTTCCGCTACTGGTGTATTTTTCTGCGATAAGAAGTAATGCATTATTACCGCTAATAGTGCCTTCATTTTCTGTTGCAAAATCTTCAAGGTCACTGATTGAGGCGTCGTCCATTGAGGCTGATATCAAATTTTCGCCTCGAGTAATCGCTTTTTCATTATTACTAGCATTGTAGAAGAAATAACCTCCTATCAAAATTATGCCTGAGACCAAAGCAACTAATAAAAGTTTCCAATTATTGTCTAGAAAGGACTCAAGTGAACTAGGAGAGTTCATCGGTTGAGCAGGTGAGGGTATTTCTTCTTTTTTAGTTTCCATATACAGGCAAGTTAGAAATTGAATGCTTAATGTTTTTTGTAATGGTTAGGCGCCAACCGAAGAGCGGGCTTCGTCTGCTAATGGAGTGCTTAGGTATCGTTCACCAGTAGAGCAGCCTATTGTGACAATAAATTTACCATGATTTTCAGGTCTTTTGGCGATTTCTAGAGCAGCACATACGTTAGCTCCAGTGCTAATACCGACAAGTATTCCCTCCTCGGCAGCTATTTTTCTAGCCATGGCAAAGGCATCATCATTTGAAACTTTTACACATTCCGAAATTTGTTCATTGCCTGAATCAGGATTATTTAAATGTAAATTACCGGGTATAAACCCTGCACCTGTACCCTGGATTTTGTGAGGACCTGGAGTGAGCTCTTCACCTGCGATCTGCTGCGAAATAACCGGTGAATCTGCTGGTTCAACCGCGATCGCCTGAAACTCAGGTTTTTTAGGTTTAATAACTTCACAGCAACCAGATATAGTTCCGCCTGTGCCAACAGCTGAGACTAGAATATCAACCTCTCCGTTACTATCATCCCAAATTTCTTGAGCTGTTGTTTGCCTATGAATTTCTGGATTAGCATCATTTTCAAATTGTTGAGGCATCCAGGCATTTTCATTCTCACTAAGAAGCTCTTTTGCTTTTTCAATGGCGCCCTTCATTCCTTGTGGTCCAGGGGTGAGTACTAGATTGGCACCGAGAAGAGCGAGAAGTGTCCTTCTCTCTAGACTCATAGTTTCAGGCATTGTTAAAGTTAGTTTATAGCCTCTCGAAGCACATACAAAAGCGAGAGCTATTCCTGTATTTCCACTAGTGGGTTCAATGATAGTTGTATCAGAATTAATTAATCCATCTTTTTCAGCTGCTTCAATCATTGCCATTCCAATACGGTCTTTAACTGAACCAAGAGGGTTAAAAAATTCGCACTTAAGTGCCACAGTTGCATCAATGCCTTTTGTGACCTTATTTAATTTAACGAGAGGTGTTTTGCCAATCGTCTCAACGATGTTGTTGTATAGTGTGCCCATAATGTAACGGAGTTAATTTTTGAACTTATAATTCTAAAGTTTTATGCTTAGAGAGTATTAATTTGATCTGTGCAAGTATGCAAAGAGAAATACTTAACAATCAATCATTAAAATTCATTTAGTTTTACTGAATATTTATTTGTTTGTTTTAATTTTTTAACTTAATTCTTTGAGATAACACCCCAAAATTATAACCCCAAATACCGCTATGCATAACTCAATTAGTCATGATCTTGCACTAGAAAACATGAAAAAAATACCCGAATGGGATCTCAATTCAACTTCGATTTCGAGAGCGTTTGAATTTGATGAATACATGTCTGCCATTGAGTTTGTGAACACTGTAGCTGAAATTGCAGAAGAAGCTCATCATCATCCGGATATTTCTATTGTTTATACGACGGTCACATTGACCCTAACTACTCACGAGGTTAGCGGAATCACGGAAAGTGATTTTGAAGTGGCTTCAAGAATTGATTCTCTCGAGAATTAGGCTAATGGAAGTTTAGAGGTCTTCAGGATTTTGTAAAAGTTCCGCTATCCTCGATAGAAGTCTCCCTGCTCCGCCTCCATCAAGAACTCGGTGGTCAAAACTTAGGGTGAGTTCAGCTTCTATTACTGGTGTCCAACACTCTTTTTCAGTATTCCAATTAGGTTTCTGTTGGCCAAAACCAAGACCAAGTACCAAATTTTGCTCGGGTAATGGAATAGGAGTTGCCCATACAATGCCAAAAGTACCGAAATTGGTAACTGTTGCAATGCCAGGAGGATTACTTGCCTCTTTAGGTAAACGTCTCTTTTTTGCTGCATCCACCAAAGAAGAATACTGGCCAACCAAATCCTTAAATGGTATTTGGTCGACTTTTCTAATTACAGGAACGAGAACGCCGTCGTCTACTTCTACAGCAAATCCAATATCAATTGACGATGGATGTATGATTTGATTTCCGACGAGCCTACCTGCGCTTGCGGTTCTTTCAGATAAGGCAAGGGCTAAGGCCCTGATCGCATAAATAGTTGGTCCTGGTTTAGGTGATGAATTCTTCCGGTGCGCTAAAAGCTTATCTAGTCTTACAGGTGAACCCACAGTAGCGAGTGGTCTGGTCCAACTTCTTCTCATCGAATCGGCTACAGCTATTCGCATTGAAGAGGCTGGGCTTGTTTTCTTTGTTTCTAAATCATGCATGAAAGACTCAAAGTCTTCGACAGTTACACGCCCACCGGCACCACTTCCGGCTATTCCTGCAAGGTCTGCAGCATTTAAACCAAGCTCTTCCATTCTGGCTCTAAGTCTTGGTGATATATATCTTGCACCGGAAGCTTTAGCAGGAACCGGTAAACCTTCGATTGTTGGGGTTACACTTAATTTGCTGATAGCATCATTTTTGATGGTGTCTTCAACCTCTGGTTGATTTTGAATATTGGGAGAAGTTTCCTTAGTATTCAAACTTTTAGGTTTTTCAGTTGGGGCGACTTGCTCAGCGTTTTTCTCATCAGCCTCCAAATAGCCTAGTATTGCACCAACTGGATAGCTTACATCAAGCTCTGCCGTGACTTCGAGCACCTCTCCTGCGCAAGGAGTAGTGACTTCCATCATTGCTTTTTCTGTTTCGACTTCGAGTACATCCTCATCCGTGTTAACCTTTTGACCAACTTGTATTTTGATGTCCCTCACAGTTGCTTCTGCTATAGACTCTCCGAGTTGGGGCATTAGTATTGGAACACGCATATCTATATTATTCTTTAATTAGTTTACGAATTTTTTCCTCTATCGAATTGGCCGTTGGCCTATGGTATCGCCATAGCTCAGGATGATAAGGTATGGGAGTATCTATTGAGTTTAATCTGGCAGGAGGAGCGTCTAGAAGGTTAAATCCCTCTGAGCTTATTTGGGAAATGATTTCTGCTGTAACTCCTCCCCAAGGGAATGATTCACCAACGGCTAGAACTCTTCCCGTACGAGCGATGGAACCTAGGACCGTATCTATATCGATAGGCTTAACACATCTTAAGTCTACAATTTCAATTTCATATCCGTCCTTTGAAAGAATTTCTGCTGCGCTTACTGCTTCATGAACCATTGCACTATATGCGATTATTGTAGCGTGGCGACCAGGTCTTAATATTCTAGCCTTTTGAGCAGGTAGAGCTTTTCTAGGTAGGGATTCAGCCTTGAGGTGATAGTAGAGATATTTGTGTTCACAAAATATTACCGGGTCATCAATTGATACTGCTTCTAGAAGCATTGAGTATGCATCCTCAACTGTTGATGGTGTCATTACAATGGTTCCTGGGTAGTGAGCATAAATAGTCTCCATGCATTGGCTGTGGAAAGGACCGCTACCTGGGGTTCCTCCTGACGGTAGACGTATTGTAATTGGGCAGGGAACTGATGTTCTCCAATACATTGTTGCAGCTTGGTTTACAATTTGATTAAAGCCAACTGAAGAGAAGTCTGCAAATTGCATTTCAATGATAGGTCTCATCCCTTCTATTGCTGCACCTACAGCTAGACCTACCATAGCATCTTCACTTATAGGAGAATCGATAACGCGGTTAGGGTAATCATTGTATAAGCCTTTTGTAGATTTGAAGGCACCGCCGAATAATCCTATGTCTTGACCGTAAATAAAAACATCCTCGCTATTTTTTAGCGCTAAAGCCTGAGCTTCTCTTATAGCTTCTAAGTAAGTGATGCTCATTACTAATAATTATTGGTCAAATTTTATTGATGAATAAGCATTCCAATCATGTGAATAGGGATCAGGTGCGCTTTCTGATTCGGCTGTTTCGATTGCAGAATTAACTTCATTTACGGCATTTTTGAACATATCATCAATGTCGTTTTGATTGCACCAACCTTCATCAAGAATTCGTTTTTCAGATTTTTTAAGACAATCTATTCCTAGTTTAGATTTTTTTATTTCCTCTGAAATATAAGGAGCATCATCATGTTCTCCATGCCCTGATAATCGCAATAAATTTCCTACAACTATTTGAGGTCCTTCGCCAGCGCGTGCTTTTTGTATACATGACTGGAAACCTTGAATGCAATCTATCAAGTCAGTGCCATCAACATTTATTCCATTAACTCCGTATCCCACAGCCTTATCTACAAGATCATGGCATGCAAATTGTTTACTGGTTGGTGTGGAATAAGCAAATTGATTGTTTGCTATTGATACGATTAAAGGAAGTTTTTCAACAGCTGCCAAATTTAATGCTTCATGGAAGGCTCCCGTTGAAGTTCCTCCATCGCCAATAGTCGTTGCTCCTACGCTATTGTTAAGTGTACCTTTAATTCGCCTTGCAAAAAGCACACCGCTAACAACCGAAATCATTGCTCCGAGATGAGATATCATTGTAGGCATTCCTTCTCTGGGATTACCTCGGTGAACGTTTCCGTCTCTACCTTTGGTAGGTCCATTCGACGAACCCATATAAGTCCTTGCCGCATCAACCAGAGGTTCTCCGAAGGCAGATCTTCCAGCCATATCTCTTATGAGTGGTGAGTAAACATCTTGACCTTTAACCAGATTAATTGCCATGGAAGCACTAAATGCTTCTTGTCCCTTACCAACGTAAACTCCTCCAAAAATTTTCCCTGATCGATATATGTTAGAGATTCGATCTTCAAAAGTGCGCGCTAAGATCATCCATCGAAAAGTATCTAAAACTACTTTCGATAGATCACTCTCAGATCCCTCTTCATGGTTGGCAATATTTGCCATAAATTAATCTAAAACATTAGCCAACTATTATAAGAGGGCAACATCGTTTTCAATTTCAGGTGAGACTCTTTTCTGTTTTTTCGTTCTCTTTGAACTTCATTCCAATTAACTGACTAATTCCGAATTCCTCTTGAGTTACACCGTACATCACTTCACAGCGGCTCATTGTACGTTTATTGTGTGTCACTATAACAAATTGGCTTTCTTTAGTGAAGCGGTCCAGTAGTTTTAAAAATCTACCAATATTAGATTCGTCTAATGGTGCGTCGAGCTCATCAAGAACGCAGAACGGGCTGGGTTTTACCATGTAAATTGAGAATAATAGAGCAACAGCAGTCATGGCTCTTTCTCCACCAGATAATAGAGTAATAGATTGAGGTTTCTTTCCTGGTGGCTTTGCTATGATATCAATTCCACTTTCAAGTGGGTCAGATTCATCTAACATTATTAAACTAGCTCGAGCTTGATCGCCGAAGAGTTCTTTAAATACTGAACTAAAGTTCTTGCTTATTTGTTCAAAAGTATCAGAGAACCGAGATCTAGTTTCTCTGTTTATTTTACTAATAACTTTGAGTAGTCCATCTTTGGCGTTGATAAGGTCGTTGTGCTCCTTGTTGAGGAAATCATACCTTTCTTGTAATGATTCAAATTCTTCTATTGCGTCAATGTTGACAGGGCCCATTGAATCAAGTTTTTGTTTGAGTTCGTCTATTACTAGCTCAACGAAGGACCAGTCGGGCTGATTTTCCTCAGGAATTGTGGTTTCTTCTTCTATTGGAATTTGTTCATTGTTGTCAATGTCACTTTCTGGTTCGTTAATGTTGTTTTCAGAGCTTTCATTTCTAGCAGCTTTTCTTTTCTCTCTGGTTCTTCTAGCCTTTTTCTGATCATCAATTGAGCAAAGAAGCTTATGGCTATCAGGACTAAAAAGTTCCAAATTGACATTATACCTTTGTCTGATGGTCGAGCAGAGACTTTCTACTCTAAGGTCAATTTGAGTCATTTTTACTTCCTCTTGTCCTTTTTGCTCATTCAGTTTAGCAATTTCCCCTCTAGTTTCTCTTAGATTATTTTCAGCGCTTTCTACGCTTTTGATTCTTTCCTGCCTCTGGTTAATGGTTTCCTCAAGCTCAAAGTTTAATGTTTTACAAAGATTGTTTAAATCTTCTATCTCCTTCGATAAATTAATATTTTCTATTTTTGCTAATTCAATTCGTTCTGTATATGAGGTAACTTCTGATTGTCTTCGTGAAATCGCAGACTCTAGCTCATTCATCCTCTCAGTGATTGGGGCTTTTTGTTCTTGTAAAGATTGGAAAGCCTTCTCTTCGACGGCTAAAGCTGTTTTAAGTTCCAGTAAGAGTTCGACTGAGTTGCTTTCTTGGCTTTTGGCTTCAGATACTGATGAATCAATTTCTGATATCTGTAATTTCTTTTCCTCTATACTTTTATTTAGATACTCTTCAGAATTTCTTAAATCCTTTAGTTTTTGCTCTGAGTTTATTTGTCTTTTCTGCAGGCCCTCTTGTTCTAACTGCATATTTTCAAGCTTTGACTCTAGTCCTTCTCTTTCTCTTTTTAGGAGTGTTTTTTTACCTTCAAGAGTGGAGTGGTTGACCGCAGCTGATTGCATCTGAGTGTTACAATTATCAACTTTTTTAATTGCTGACTCAACCTGTGTTTTAAGGTCATTAAGTTGATTTTCCTCGCTGCTTAGATTTTCTTTAAGGGAAGCTGTTTCCGATTCTAAGTCCTTTATTTCATTTAATCTTGATAGTAATGAACTGGCTTCACCTGCTTCGCCAGCTCCTCCACTAATGAATCCAGCAGCACTAATGAAATTTCCATCTAATGTTGTAAAGCTGTAATCAGGAAACTCTTTTCTTAAACGTATGGCAGATCCAAAATCTTTAACGATAAAAGTATTATCTAATAATTGATCCAATAAAGATCTGACTGATTCAGTTGAACGAACCTTGTCTATTGCCCAAGCTTCTACTCCGTCAGGGAGAGTCATCAGTTGACGGTCTTGCGGAGAATGAATGAAGTTTTCAGGTACTATGCAGGCTCGCCCTAGTCTTTCATTGGTTAACGTTTGAATAGCTTTTTCAGCAATTGTTTCGTTACTAACCAGGATAGACTGAAGGTGATGTCCTAGAGCAGCCTCAATGGCGGGAATATAATCGATATCAACATCAATAAATGAGCTCAAAAGACCAAACGATTTAGGGTCAATAGTATCATTTTTAAGCTTATCAAGAACTGACTGAGTTCCTTTACTCAGTCCTTGGCCGTCAACTAATAATGCTTTTAAAACCTCTAACCGCGAATCTTTTTCTGCCAACTCACGGTGTTTTTTTGTTATATTTTGAGAAAGTATATCTCTTTGATTTGATAATTGTTGAGCTTCTTTTTGAGCAATGGCAAGACGATCTTCGAATTCATTGAGTGATTGGGATGCCAGAGAAATTTCTTCCTGTATTCCAAAGAATTCGGTTTGACGTTCTTTGTGTTCTATACTGATTCCACTAATTTGACCTGAAATATGGCTAATTCTCTCATTGTCAGTATCTGACATGCTTGAGAAGGAGTCTAGTTCAGCGTGAACTTTTGCTAATTTATCGGACTCGTTGGCCTTGGCTTCCGTTGTTGATTTCAGTTTATGTTCCAGAGAGGATCGTTGTTGCCTCAATTCGTCGGTCTTTACTTGGTGTTCATTGAGAAGTCTTTTTTGTCTATCAATGTTTTCATTGATTCTTACTATTGCCTCTGAGTTGCTATTCAGTTCAGTTTGTTCTTTGCCAAGAGTCTCCTTAGTTTTATCGATGTCCGTAGAGTTTTGGGAAATTAATTCTTTGAGTTCCCCTTGGCGCTCTTCGTTAAATCCTATTCTGCTCTTAGAGGAATTTATTTTATTTTGTTTTCCAATTAAGTTTTCGCGGCTCTTTGCTATTTCTGAGTCTAGGGATGAGAGTGCATTTCTTGCGGAAACAATATTATCTTCCTTTTCTCTAATAGATTCCTGTTTATTTCCCGCTTCTTTTGAGAGTGAGCCGATTGATGTTCTAAGTTCGCTCTTTTCTGCTTCAAGTTCTACGAATTTTCTGTGGCTATGGTGGGTATCTAATGTGCTGACATCGACGAGAAGTTCCTGATAGCGTCTAGCTTTGCTAGCTTGTCTGTTAAGAGAATTTATTTGTCTCTTAACTTCTTCAATAATGTCATTTACTCGAAGCAGGTTGGCTTCTGTATAGTCCAGCTTTCGAAGGGCTTCTTTTTTTTGAGATTTAAATTTTGTAATGCCTGCAGCTTCTTCAAATACAGTTCTTCGGTCTTCAGGTTTAGAGCTTAACAGAAGGTCGATTTTGCCCTGTTCCATAATTGAATAGGCTGTACGACCAATCCCTGTATCCATAAGTAATTCATGGATATCTTTAAGTCGGCAGACTGTTCCATTTAATCTGTACTCGGACTTCCCATCTCTGAATACGCGTCTAGTTAGGGCTACTTCGTTATATTCTATCCCTAGTGCTTCCTCGCAATCAGTTAATGTAAGAGTAACTTCTGCCATTCCAACTGGCTTTCTCTTATCAGTTCCATTGAAAATTACATCTGCCATTTCCCCGCCTCGGAGAGCTTTAGCGGAAGTTTCTCCCAAGACCCAACGGATAGCATCGACGACATTGGATTTTCCACACCCATTTGGTCCAACGACTCCAGTAACGCCTGGATGAAATTCAAATTCTGTCCGGTTTGCAAAAGATTTAAACCCATGGAGTTTAAGGGATTTTAAACGCATTATTTTTATTTGAAAAAATTAAATATTTAAGTTTTAAGGATTTTATGACAAAGCGATACTGGATAACAATCCAAAAGCAATAACCACAACATATAGACCTTTTTTAAATAGTAAATCAACATATAGTGGTTGTAATGTCTATTCGTTTTATCTTAATTTATCATTTTTTCGGTTAACCGAGTGAGATAATTGATAAATCTTAGTTTTCTATAAATGATGCATTAATATGAATTACAACGGCTTGTGTAAATTGATGAAGGTGGAAAAAAGAAGTTATAAAATTTTCCCATGCCTTGTTTTTTTATTAATTCTATTATCCTTGGGCTGCGATCGGCCTGAACCTGAGACAGGAGTAGATAATATTCTAATAGAGGAGGATTTGGAAGAAGTAGATCTAGAGCCAAAACCTATGACTTTGCCTATTGTTCCTCCTGCTCCCATTATCGATAAATCTTCAAGAGTAACTATTCTTGGTTATCATCAAATATCAGATAAGGGTAGCCCATCGGAAATGCGTATATCAGTTGGGAAATTTAGGTCCCAAATGCAGGCTCTTAGCGATGCGGGTGTTAAAGTGATTTCATTTAAGGATTTTTTGAAGTGGAAAAGTAATGAAGAACCCATTCCTGAAATGTGTGTAATAATTACTGTAGATGATGGTTACGATGATTTATATGACAATGCATTACCTATCTTGAGAGAATTTAATTATCCATTCACATTTTATTTATATACAGACTTTTTAGGAGGCAGTGGAAGAACTTTGAATAGTTCAGAGGTTAAAGAATTGTTAGCTTCTGGCGGAGAACTAGGAAGTCATAGTGTTTCTCATGATTTTTTAGTGAGAGCTAAGCGTAATTTTAAAGATGATCTAAGTTATAATAATTGGCTTATTAAAGAGATTAAAGGCTCGAAAGTTTCACTCGAAGAAAAGTTTGGAACGACAGTTTCTTCGTTTGCTTATCCTTATGGAGAATACAGCGATTTTCTTGCCAATGAAGTAGAGGCCGCTGGTTACGTTTCAGCGGTAACTGTTAATGGAGCGAAAGCTAATTATAAGAGTTCAATGTTTGAATTACCGCGATATATCATTCATGGGAATAATGATATTAACTGGAAAGCGGGGACTAGTTTTGGAGGAGGAGGTAGAATTTCTGAGGTTCAGGGATCAAGTAAACCTTCTAAGATTCCTAGGGTTTGGCCTTTGCCTAAAGCTGAAATTGTTAACCGGTTACCTGTAATTCGTGTTGATTTATCAGAATACGAAAATATTGACTCGAAAGAGATTGTAATGAAAGTAACAGGTTTTGGGAGTGTTCCCACAGAGTTTGATGAATTGACTGGTATTCTTAAATGGCAAGCTACTAGAAGACTCAGAGTTAAGAGACATTCAGTTTATTTATCATTCGTTGACCCATCTAATGGTAGAGCTGAGTCATTTACGTGGTCCTTTTTTGTCAACTTAGAGGCCTTTTATTTGCCTGAATATAAAGATAAAATTAAATTTGAGAAAGAGTCTGCAGACCAGGTTTTTTCTGATCAATAATACAACTTATTAGTTTTCCTTTTGGATCAAAATATGCATTATGTATTTTATGAAGAGTTTAATAAAAAGATTAGAGGAATTAACTGTTGTTAAATTTGCTCTATTGCTTGTCAGTATTATATCTGTTGTAAGCTGTAAGAGTAATAATGTTTCAGTGATAGGGTTTGAGGATAAAAACAGTAATGAGGTTCATCCGTTGAATGCTGATTTTGCAGAGCCAATTGCTCGTTCAGAGAAGAAGATTGTTCCTGATGTAAAAGATATTCCAACAATGGACTATAAAATTGTTAAAGGAGATAGTCTTTGGAAAATTGCTAGAGATTACAAAACAAGTATTGCGACCATTAGTAGTTTAAATGGTCTAACTGGCAGCTTTATTAGAGAAGGTCAGGTGATTCTTGTTCCTTCTGAGAATGCACCTAAGCAGATAGAGACACCCCCATCAGTTCAGCCAGTAGTTGAAGAATTAAAAAAAGACGTTGAAGAAGAATTACCACTTCTTCCGCCACCAATCAATGAGGATGATCTATTGCCTGTTCCTGAGGCCCCATAAGAATTAATACTTATTAAATTTCTATTTTTGTAATAGGTGCTTTTATGAAAAAAACTACCGGTTTTTACCAGGGTAGAGTTGCTCCATTTATTTTAGGTTTCATCACTGCTTCAATTTTATTGGGTGCAGCGGTTATAGTTACTTATTTGTTTGTTTCGGGACCGCCGAAACTTAATTCAGTATCTCAGGAAAATAAATCTAACGATGTTAGTACAAAGCAAAAAGAAATAATAAAAAAGGTTATTGTACGAGACCCTTTGCCGGAAAAACATGTAAATTATAAGCGAATTGATACTGCTCGTTTATGGAGTGGAGTGGAATCTAATACGAAGCTTGAATTCAAGCAAGGTAAGGAGGCGTCCTTTGAGAGGAAACAGAATGGAAGTTATATATTTGATTTTAATGTAAAGCTTAATAGTCCTAATCCAGTTAGTGATTTAAATGGGTTATCAAAAGTGAGTCCCTTAATAGTAAACATTATCCCTAGTTTAAGTGATTTGCTGTCTGTTTCTAAAGTCTCAGGATTCTACTATAAATTGTATGATATTAAATCTAAACGTGTTCAGCAATATCTTACTCGTCTGAATGCTATTCCTGATAAACACAATTTTTATGATTGTGAGACGATCTTGGAAATGAAGCATCCCAAATCTGGTCGGAAAGTTTTGTTTGTACAAAGTGATATGGATGTTGTTTCAGATGGGTCAGATGGAGATCGTATGCCTGAATATGATAAGTATATTGCAGAATCTACAAATTATCAGCCTTTTACTAGTTATGGGTGGAAGAAGAAAACCAACATTCCCAACCCTCTCCTTAAGAGATGGGAGAAAAAACTTAGTGATGAGGAAAAGAGTCTATCTGATAATAACCTTAGGTCATCGGAAAAAGCAAAAATTAAGGAAAATGTTTCCAAGTTGAAAAGAGAAATTGTTGATATGAAAGCGAGGAGTTTCCTGATTGCTAGAGCTGACCCTTTCATTGTTATTCCATCATGGATGAGGTCATACAAAGAACAAAATGAGTATGCTCCTAACGTAGGGGATTACGTTGCGGTGATTTATAAAGAAGGGATTTATCCTGCAATAATCGGAGACACTGGCCCGACTTGGAAAATAGGAGAGGCTTCTCTTAGGTTGGCTAAGAAACTAAATTCCAAGGCTACTTCGTATAGTAGGCCTGTCAGTGATTTAAAGGTATCTTATTTGATTTTCCCAGGCAGTGCCTCTAAGCCAGATGCGCCTAATCTGAATGAATGGAGGATTAAGGTTAATGAACTTCTCGATGAAATAGGAGGCTTGGGGGAAGGTTATTCGTTGTTCAAATGGAAGAGTTATTTTGAATAATGAAATGGTCTTCTTAATTATTTATAAATCATTTGTAATTATATAATTAGAAGAGTTATTAGTCACAGTTTAATTATATAAATTATGTCCGAGGAAGAGAAGTCTAAGAAGCCGAAGTTTGTTATACCTGATTCAGGAAAAGAGAAATCTTCTAATCGACTTCTTGTACCGCAGGAGGACTCTTCTTCAGAAGCTAAAGAATCAAAGCTTAACCTTGTCACTGGAAATACTCAAGATTCATCGAAAGGTGGAGATGATTTGCAGAATGTCCTTCCTAGTAATGAAAATATTCAGTCTGACTCTGCGCCTGAATCCATGCCGCAGTCTAATAATGTTGATCCAGAAGTTGAGGAGCCAGTGAAAGTCGTGGCGATGACTCCTCCACCTATAGAGGAAGAAGTTATTGGTGAGTTGCCTCAGCAAGATGAAGGCAACTGGATGAAGGAAGCTTATGAGCAAGTAGAGAATGCAGATAGGATCAATGAAGAGATCGTAAATTCTCAGGAAGATCATCTTGAAGATTCTGTAGTAAATCAAATATCACAAGATTATGCTTCAGGGCAGGAAATCTTACAAAATGTTCAGCAGCCAGTGGTTCAGCAGCCAGTGGTTCAGCAGCCAGTGGTTCAGCAGCCAGAGGCTCAAGTT
>Ga0209404_10001304_pt1 | contig 17110 bp, 11 predicted proteins | sample TroAtlMetagenome_2_FD_187447 | JGI IMG/M metagenome (GOLD analysis project Ga0209404, IMG submission 187447) | Marine eukaryotic phytoplankton communities from Atlantic Ocean - Tropical Atlantic ANT8 Metagenome (SPAdes) (version 2) | ecosystem: Environmental > Aquatic > Marine > Oceanic...
CACGCCGCGACTCTAAGGCTGGGTTATCTTTTATAGCACTACACGATGGTAGTTGCTTTGACCCTATTCAAGTGGTAGCACTGAGTTCTCTGTCAAATTACGCTGACGTACAGCGTTTAACAGCAAGCTGCTCACTATCGGTAACTGGTGTAGTAAAAGCCTCTCAGGGCCAAGGCCAATCGGTAGAAATTGAAGCAACTGAGGTTGAGGTATTAGGCTGGGTAGAAAATCCAGATACTTACCCAATGTCAGCGAAGCGACACAGTATCGAGTACTTAAGAGAATACGCTCACCTGCGCCCTCGTACTAATGTAATTGGTGCGGTAACGCGTGTGCGTAACTGTCTATCACAAGCCATTCATCGCTTCTTCCATGAGCGCGGCCATTTTTGGGTATCTACCCCAATTTTAACGGCAAGTGACACAGAAGGCGCTGGTGAAATGTTCCGCGTATCTACATTAGATATGATGAACCTGCCATTAGACGACAAAGGTAACGTTGATTACTCAGAAGATTTCTTCGGTAAAGAAACCTACCTTACCGTTTCGGGTCAGTTAAACGTTGAAACCTATTGTACAGCCATGTCTAAGGTTTATACCTTTGGGCCTACTTTCCGCGCAGAAAACTCAAACACCTCTCGCCACTTGGCTGAGTTCTGGATGATTGAGCCGGAAGTTGCCTTTGCTGATTTGAGCGATATTGCTCAGTTAGCTGAAGACATGCTGAAATATGTGTGTAAAGCCGTGCTTGATGAACTGCCAGATGACATGAACTTCTTTGCTCAACGTATTAAAAAAGATGCTGTTGAACGCTTAGAAAAGTTAGTGAGTTCTGACTTTGTTCGCATGGACTACACAGACGCAATCGACATTTTACAAAACTGCGGCAAAACCTTTGAATTTCCTGTTGAGTGGGGAATTGATTTGTCTTCAGAGCATGAGCGCTATTTAGCCGAAGAACACGTTGGTGCACCTATCATTATGCAAAACTATCCTAAGGATATTAAAGCATTCTATATGCGTATTAACGACGACGGCAAAACCGTTGCCGCTATGGACGTACTTGCACCAGGTATTGGTGAGATTATTGGTGGTTCGCAGCGTGAAGAACGCCTTGATGTTTTTGACGCCCGTTTGGAAGAAATGGAATTGTCGAAAGAAGACTATGCATGGTATCGCGACCTTCGCCGTTATGGCACCGTACCGCACTCTGGCTTCGGACTAGGTTTCGAGCGCTTAGTCGCTTATGTTACTGGTATGCAAAACGTGCGTGATGTTATTCCATTCCCACGCACACCAGGTAACGCTAGCTTCTAAATTGCGGTTAATCTTGTGTATGTAAAGCCAGCACCTTGTGCTGGCTTTTTTGTTACCTTCATTTAGCGTTTCTTACTGCGCATTGTTTCAAGCTAATCTATTATGGCGTAACGTCATTACCAATGGCCGCTGAGCGGCATGGTATTACGGTATAGGTGTAGCCAATATCATCGTTTTTCAAAGGACGAATTGTTAAAATTTCATAATCGTTCAATTCCACTACCCGCGTACCTTCGGGGTTAGCACAGCGAGAAAATTCATCAGCTTCATAATTAAAGATAAACTCAGCGAGCAACTGCTTTTGCATAAGTCGAAACGCTGCTCCTTGGGCTGAAAGGTCAAAGCCAACCACTCGCTCTTCTTCGGTTGTGGTTTCAGAAGCGTTTCCCGATAGGGATTCTGGTAAAGTGTTTAAATCGGCTTCAAGCGCAGTAGCAGGTTTAAATTCATCTTCTAACTCCGCCTTTATCTGTGCTTTTATACTGTTAGCAGCCTCTGCCAACGTTACTGGCTTTGTTGGGTTACCGATTTGAGCAGCAATCACCCCCTTATCCTTTACTTTTGAACTAGTTGATACGAGCTTTGAAGGGGTATCTGAGAAAAAACTAACAATACCAGACTCCATCGACACCTCTACCACTTTAACCAATACCAATAGCATCCATCCATAACGAATCAAAGCGGTGGTAAACACGAATCTATATTCTGGCGCATGCCACAATCCATGAACGCCAAAAGGCTTGAGCAAAAGTAGTACGAGCAAATACAGTGGCATGAGTAATTGGACTAGAACCAGAGCTAACAGAGTGGTTATAAAAAACCAACTTGGAAGCATCAGGATAATGGCAAAATTATGACTGTAGGGCAGAGACGCGGCACTTACACCCGAAACACTATTCACTAACCCACTTGCCGAAGCCAATGCAAAATTAGCAATTACGGCATAAATAAACAGGATAAAGGCTCTACCTGGTAAGCTATTCCAGACCAGCATGAACCTAGGCCAGAATTCGTAAAGTATGGCAATAGTGACCAATACACCTATTACGACTTTATAAAAGCTACCTTGAAGGCCGAAGAACAGTGCGCTAAAAAACACCAAGGTTGCGGCAGCATAACAACGCTGTGCTAAATTTAGGCTTTGCCAAAACCTGACTACCCCTGATGTTCGTCTCAGCAATCTTCGACTAACTATACGCTTGAACACCCCTAGGCGGCGCTGGATTTGAATTATTATGCTCATGTAATGTCTTATATTGTGATTATTTTTAGTTGTACTTATCAGCGAAGCTTCCCGCTAACCGTGGAATACGCTATTCTGTTAACAATTACATTTCAACGGTTTAACCGTCGTTTTTATAGTTTGGGTTTACAATCCGGCGCTAAAGCTTGGTTCTACAGTTCAATGTTTCCATTTAGAATAAGGCGTTTGTTTTTTTACTCCTATGGCTGAAGGTACTAGGTTAACCCTCGTTTGCGAACAATGCCATCATCGCGTTGTTTTGCCAGAGTTAAATCATCGGGAACGAGCAATATGTCCTCGATGTCATCATACCTTGCTCACATTCAAGAGAAATGCGAGCGAGCGGCTTTTGGCATTTTCAATAAGTGCGTTTGTTTTTCTAGCCCTATCCCTACCTTTTAACTTTTTGACTTTTAAATCAAGTGGTCAGAAGCACAGTATCGATCTTCCCGGTGGTCTTTCCGTGTTAATGGAAAACGACTATTTATCCTTGGCTATTATTACCGGCTTAGCGACATTAATTTTACCCGGCATGGTGCTTTTAGGTTTTATTACCCTTGGGTTAGCACATTTAAACAATGCGAGAACGCCGTTTATTAAGCGGATGTTTTATTGGGTGAGAGCCCTGCTACCGTGGAGTATGGCCGAAATATTCTTAGTGGGAACATTAGTAAGCTTAATAAAAGTCACCGAACTAGCCGATGTGGCTATTGGTATGTCTTTTTATGCGTTTATTGGCTTTACCGCATTTATGGCCCTATCAATGTCGAACTTCGACAGTACAGGGTTTGCATTGTGGCTACACGAAGGCGAGTTACCACCGCCAAAACCTTTAGAAGAAAAACAAGCCAGTAGCAGTATACAACGCACTTGGGCGCTGCTGCTTACCGCAACTATTTTGTATATCCCCGCGAACGTATTGCCCATTATGCGAACTGAGTTTTTTGGTCAAGAAACCCCAAATACCATTATTGGTGGCGTGATTACTCTGTGGGAGGGGGGCTCATACCCCATCGCCATTATTATTTTAGTGGCAAGCGTAGTAGTGCCAGTAGCCAAAATTATCATTCTTTGTTGGTTGAATTTAAGTGTTCAACTTGGCAGAACGGGCTCTACACAATTACGCATTCGCTATTACCGCATAACAGAAGCTATTGGTCGTTGGTCAATGATTGACGTTTTTGTGGTCGCGGTATTAGTTGCACTAATTCAGATGGGTAATACACTTTCTATTTTTCCTGGCCCCGCAGCGCTTGCGTTTTGTGCGGTGGTCTTCACTACGATGATAGCCGCTATGACATTTGATTCACGGCTTATTTGGCAGCACTGGAAACAACTACCATGACAGAAGAGGCAAAAATCACGTCTACAAAATCAATCTCTCGCATATGGATTATTCCCATATTGGTGGTAGTGGTTGGTGGCTGGATGGTTTATCAGCAATGGAAAAATCAGGGGCCTCTCATTACCATTGAGTTACAATCTGCTACCGGTATTGAAGTTAACAAAACCCCTATCAAAGTGCGGGATTTGGATGTGGGCCAAGTAAAAAAAATCACGCTTAAGCCCGACTTAGATGGTGTATTAGTGACTGCGCGTATAGATGCTAATGCCTCACATCTCCTTACCGATAAAAGTGATTTTTGGGTGGTCGCCCCGCGGATCAGTTTTTCAGAAGTATCAGGCCTAAACACCTTACTTTCTGGCAGCTATATCGCCATGGCAGCGAATGACAGTGGCAAAGAACAGCTTAATTTTATCGCCCTAGAGCGCCCTCCGGTAACACCAGCCGGCACGCCGGGGTTGCACGTAATCTTGCAAAGCGATGATGAGTTTGCTTATAAACCGGGTGATCCCATCATTTATAAGGGCTTCAAAGTGGGTGAGTTTGAAGATGCGGTGTTTAATATTGAAGAGCGTGTGGTCTACTACGATGCATTTATTGAAGCGCCGTATCATAAACTTATTACCGAGAACACCCGATTTTGGGATGTGAGCGGCGTTAAGCTTAAGCTTGAATCTAGCGGTGTAAAAATGGAAACCGGCAGTTTAGAAACCCTATTAGCCAACGGTATTACCTTCGGTGTTCCTGAAGGTGTTCAGATTGGTGAACGTGTTGTTGAAAATGCCTCTTTTACTATTTACGGCGATGTTACTACTGCGTCAAATGCCCGCTACAAACTTGCCGCTGAATATGTGCTTTTAGTTGATGAAAGTGTACGTGGACTTACCGTAGGCGCCCCCGTTGAATATCGAGGAATAGAGATTGGTAACGTGATGGCTATTAACTCGTTTCCCGCCGTAGAAGGCAATATCCTTGAACGGGACTACCCCATCCCCGTCATTATTAACATCTACCCAGGAAAAGTTAGACAACCAGATACGGAAGAAGGTCTCAATGCCATCAAGCAAACCATGCGCAATTGGCTTCGAAAAGATTTAAGGGCTACCCTTCGAATGGGTAATGTACTCACAGGCGGCCTTTTTGTAGACTTACAACACGTTTCAAAGCCCGATGATAGTAACGAAATAGCGATGCTGAACGGTTACGAAGTTATTCCAACCGTGTCTAACGAGTTTACGCAGATTACCCAAAAAGCAGATGCTATTTTAGACAAGATTAATCAATTGCCATTGGGTGATATGGTATCGAATGTGCTGTTGGCCGTAGAAGACATGAAACTGGCGGCTCAATCCGTTGAAACGGCAAGTGATGACTTTGATGTGCTGATTGCAAATGTAGATACGGAGCTACTCAATACTAACTTAAATCAAGTATTGCTAAGCTTAGACAGCTTGTTAAAAAATTACAGTGAAGGCGGCTTGAGCCAATCTGAAATTAAAGAAACGGTAGATACGATGCAAGATACTATGCGCAATCTTCAGCCTTTGTTATTAAAGCTGAATCAGTCACCGAATAGTTTAATTTTTACTGATAGCAATAGCTCCGGTATTGAACCAAAAGCAAAAAATTAGCGAATTAGAAACTTTACCAACCAAACACGAAAATACGCAAAAGCACTGTGGGTTTCATCAACAAAGGTGTACGCACGAGGGTAAGCTTCTGAGCAAGTAGTAAAAGGATAACAATGAAAATTTTTATTAATTATTGGAACGCACTTGTTTGCAGCATGAGTAAAGCAAGGCTAGGGTTCGCTTTGCTTGCTGGCGCTTCGTTAATAGGCTGCGCATCATCTGGCAGCGCGTTGCAATATTACTTGCTTCATTCAACAACATCGCCTTCTGCGACCCAGTATGCATCTGCCCCACATCGTTTATTAATAAACAAAATTGTCCTACCCGATTATTTAAAACAACGAGGCCTTGTTTATCAGACAAGCTCTACGAGTTTACATATCGCGACAGAGCACCTCTGGGCTGAGCCCCTTGATGAAGGTATCACAAAGTCATTGAAAGCAGCCTTGCGTACACAAGGTGTAATGTTAGTTACCCATAATGTGAATGCTAAAGATATCAATGACTATTTAACCCTACAGATAGATGACTTTATTGCTACATGGCAAGGCGATATCATTCTGCGCGGGCAATACATTATAAAGCATACCAATGACTCACAGTCTGCTAACGATTTTGAGTATATACTTCCTCTCTCAACCGATGGTTTCCCTGCCAGCATTGAAGTTATGCGAGAAGCTATTAATGCCCTAGCAACAGATATAGCTAACAATATTAGTTCGGTACAAAAGTAACACTTATGCTTAACCCGATAAGAAAGTTTATAGAATTTGGAACACATAACTCGTTATCTGATGACGTAAATCGTCGGATCAGAGTAGTAAATATGTTTTCAGCCGTAGGTATGGGGTTAACTTTTTTCTTGGGATTAAGAGCGTTATTTGCACAAGATACTCTGCTCGCTTGTGTGTTGTTGTCGGCCAGTATTCTTTTTGCTATTTCACATAAAATGCAATCGATGATAGGCGCCAAGCAAGGCAGTATTATTTCTGCCATGGTAATTATTGTATGCCTGATGTCTCTGATGCTCATACTTGTTATCACTGGCGGCAATGCGGGTACTGGGCCCCTATGGATTTTTACAGTGCCTCCAGTGACCATGTTTTTTACTGGCTTTCGCCGTGGACTCTTTGCTCTGACGGGGTTTATCACTTTAGTTATTGTTATATTATTCACCCCTGATAACGCGTTGCTAGCTACTGAATACTCTTACGAGTTTAAGACCCGACTCATTTATTCATTTATCACTATCTCTTTTCTGTCTGCTTTTTACGAATACAGCCGCCAACGCAGTTATTCTACCGCATTATATTTGAGCGAACAGTTCGAACGACAAGCCCGTTATGACCCCCTAACAACCATTCTAAATCGACGAGGCGGGCAACAGCAGCTCGAACAAGAAATCAGTAGAATGCAGCGAAATAAAAAGCCTTTTTCTATCGCACTCGCTGATATTGATAGATTTAAATCGATTAATGACACCTTTGGGCATGACGCCGGTGATGAGGTATTAAAACAGGTTGCGGAAGTTTTTAGCCGTCGACTACGAACACAGGATGGGCTCTCACGATGGGGCGGTGAAGAATTTTTATTTATTTTTCCAGAAACTAATGAGAAGGATGCTAAATTAGTTACCGAACAAATAAGAGAAAATCTGAGTGCGAAAGCGATTTCAGTGGATGGGAAACCTCATCGCGTCACATCAAGTTTTGGAGTGTGTGAAATAACGTCGTCAATATCTCTTACAACCGCATTAAATTTAGCCGATCAAGCCTTATATCGAGCAAAACGTGACGGCAGAAATAAAGTATGTGCCGCATCTGAGCTAACCAGTAAAAGCAATCTATAATATACATCGACGCTTGGCGATGCTTCTCATATACACTTTTAATTTCTGATAATACTTGTTCTTGGGCTTTCACTTTGTTGGCTCACGTTTAGTTACAATTGATGAATAAATTAGAAACAGTTTGGCGTTACACTACCCTCAGCTAATTTTTTCAACAAAGACTCGTTTATGAAATGGATGAAATTCATACTTCCTGTTGCTATTCTGGCAATAAGTTATTTTATAATGAAAGGCATTGAGGCATCGGCTTCAGATTCAGCTATAACAGAAGCGGTAGACACTCGTCCCACCGTCACTATCGAGCAGATAGATGCCGAAAGCTCTGTTATTACATTATCTTCTTACGGTGAAGTACAGCCGCTCGAGAGTACTAACCTAGCAGCCCAGGTTTCTGGCGAAGTTGAGTCTTGGAATCCCAAATTTGTGAGTGGCGGTTTAATCCGTCGAGGTGAATTGTTGTTCTCGGTAGAAAAAGATGCCTACGAGGCCGCGTTATTACTCGCGCAAGCTAATCTTTCCAGTGCTCAAGCTCAATTAATACAAGAACAAGCACAAGCAGATGTAGCGGCACAAGAAGCCAAGTCTATGCCTGATGCTAGAGTCACCGACTTGTACCTTAGAAAACCACAGGTCATGAGCGCACAAGCATCAGTTAAATCAGCAGAAGCTCAACTCAAAATTGCTAAGCGCGATTTAGATAACTGCGAAGTGACTGCACCTTATGATGCCCTAATTATTTCTAGAGATATCAGTACTGGTGATTACGTTACCCAAGGGATGACCGCAGCGGTTATCTATAATATTGAACAGGCAGAAATCACCTTCCCTATCGCTGGCTTCGACCGTGCATTCTTAGATGAAAACACCTTAGGTACCAAGGCGATACTTACCCTAGATGATTTAAGCAAAACACAGGTTACCGCCACTATCCATCGCGACACTGGGGTTATCGATAGTGCCACGCGAATGACACATTTTGTTGCAAGAATTGAAGACCCCTACGCCTTAAATCAAAATAAACCTATTGTTAAATTCGGTACATACACCACGATTAGCTTTAAGGGTAAAAGGTTAGAGGATGTATACCGTATTCCTCAGGAATTGGTTACCAACCGTACGCTTTGGACGATTGATGAGAAAAATAAGTTGGTCTCGCAAAAAATTGAGGTTATTCGTGAAGATGGTAGCGACTTTCTTATTCAAGGTGATTTCAATCCTAAAAAAGTGGTGATGTCATTACCTGAGTACCCGCAAAATGGCATGGAAGTAAAGGTCATCGATAATAGCGCTGATTTTGTGGCGAACAGCACCACCGCTAAATAGGAGCGCCGCCAATGAATAAAACGAATTCAGAAACCGGCATCATCGCGTGGTTTGCCAATAATGCAGTGGCCGCTAACCTTTTAATGATATTTATCATTTTGATGGGTTTGGCCAGTTACTTTACTATTCAGCGCCAAATGTTCCCTAACATCGAAATAAACTACATTACGGTGTCGGCACAATATCCTGGTGCTTCTCCTCAAGAAATAGAAGAAAGTATTCTTATTAAAGTAGAGGAATCGTTAAAAGACGTCACCGAAATTAAAAAAACGGTAGCCCGTGCTTTTCGTGATTCAGGAACAGTAACTCTAGAAATTGATACCGATGAAGAACTGACGGATGTTCTTGATAAAGTAAAATTAAGAGTTGACGGTATCGCCACCTTCCCTGCTGGCATGGAACCGGTAAATATCTCTCAAATTGAGTTCCAACAAGACGTTATTGAAATGCCTTTAGTAGGCGACTTACCCCTTCCCGAACTTAAAGTTATTGCCAAAGATATTGAAGACGAGTTACTTCAACTAGGTAATGTTTCCTTAGTAGAAATATCGACACCTGACGATGAAATAGCAATAGAAATAAAACCGGAAATGCTGCGCAAATACAGCCTTAGCATTGCCGATGTTAGCCAAGCGATAAGTAACTATTCAACGAATATATCAGCTGGGCAGCTGCGTACCAACGCCGGAATCATTTCTGTTCGAGTAGAAAACCAGTATTACAGCGGGGCTGAGTTTGCTCAAATCCCGGTGAAAATAGGCGCAGCGGGTGCCAAAGTCACTTTAGGTGACATTGCGACAATAAAAGATGGCTTCACCGAGGGTGAACGCTATTTTAAATATAACGGTAAAAACGCCATTTATATGTCGGTAAGTGCAACTAAATCTCAAAATACAATTCCTGTTGCTAACACCGTAAAAGCCTATATTGAGCAACGAAATAAAACTCTTCCAGATGGGGTGAGCTTAGAAATACTGGTCGATATGACCTACTACTTAAATGCTCGCTTAGACATGATGCTAAAAAACCTGTTTCAAGGCTCAATTCTAGTCGCCTTGATGCTAACCCTCTTTTTGCGCTTTAAACTAGCGTTATGGGTAATGGTAGGCTTACCCGTGTGCTTCTTAGGCGCCGTAATGCTGATGCCTATTTTTGGCATTAGCATTAATATTCTTTCGCTGTTTGCCTTCATAATGGTGCTAGGTATTGTAGTCGATGATGCCATCGTTATAGGGGAAAGTGCCTATACCGAAATAGAAAGTAAAGGTGGAGGTATCGACAACGTAGTACGTGGTGCCAAGCGTGTTGCAACACCAGCTACATTTGGTGTTTTGACGACCATTGCCGTATTCGCGCCCTTTACCTTAAGTAGTGGCCCTGAAGGTGCTTTCTTTTACAATATCGCTATTGTGGTTATATTCTGTTTAGCATTCAGCTTAGTTGAATCAAAGTTGATATTGCCTGCGCATATTGCCCATACCCATTTTACACCCATCAAAAAAGGCAGCTGGCGGGATAAATTTAACACGCGATTCTACGGCTTTGTAAACGGCCCTTATAAGCGCACGGTGGAAAGCGCATTGAAGTGGCGTTGGGCGGTGTTTTTCCTTTTCTTTGGTATTTTGATGATTAGCATTGGGCTAATCAACGCAAACTATGTGCGCATGGTACCTAATCCAAAAGTTCCTCATGACTTTCCTAGCGTTCGCATTGAAATGAATGAAAACGTGTCGGATGCAACCACCATAAACGCGTTAAAGACTATAGAACAAACTATTTTAGATGTTGAAGAACAGGTTATTGACGAGTTTGGCACAGGCATGATCCGAGACAGGCTCGCCTTCAACGATGAACGTACCCAAGGGCAAATTCTGACTCCTTTAGTGCACGAAGACGAACGCCCTATTGATACTTTCGAATTAGCAAGGCGCTGGCGTGAAGCCATACCTGAAATTCCCGGCATGAAGTCATTTACCGTGATTGATGATGTTAATGGTGGTGGCGAAGATGGCGAATTTGGCTATCTTTTATTTGGCTCGGATATCAATACATTGAACGCTGCAGGATTAAAGTTTATTGAAATGCTGCAACAACAAGATGGCCTATTCGATGTTAGTTCAACCATAGATCCAGCCAGCAAAGAAGTGCAATTAGTAATGTTGCCCGTAGCCTATGATTTAGGTTTAACCCTTTCTGACATTGCCTCTCAAGTCGGAGCCAGCTTCTATGGCGGCGAAGCCCAACGGGTTATTCGTAATGGCGAAGAAGTGAAGGTAATGGTGCGCTACCCTGAACTTACCCGGGAACGTTTTGCTGATTTGAAATATACCGTTATCAAAACACCCCAAGGCCGTGATGTATTGCTTGGCGACGTAGTCTTGCTGGAAGAAAAACCAGGCATTAGCTACATTCGCCGTGAAGGTGGTTATCGCAGCGTTTACGTATGGGGCAATATTGATGAAGAGGCGGTAGAGCCAAACGAAGTAGTAGAAGAAATTCGCGAGAAACTACTTCCGCAACTTCAAGAAGAATTCCCATCGGTGATGACTGAATTGGGCGGCGATATTGAAGAACAGCAAGCGCAGCAAAGTGAGCAATTATTGTTTTTCTTAGCCGCAATGATTATGGTTTACATCCTTTTGGCCGTGCCGCTTAAAAGTTATGGTCAACCACTTATCATTATGTCGGTCATTCCCTTTAGCTTCACGGGTGCTATTTGGGGTCATTTCTTGCTCGATCTAGATTTAAGCATGATGTCCACCTTTGGCCTAATAGCCGCAGCGGGTGTGGTGATAAATGATTCATTGGTAATGACGGATTTTGTCAATCAACGCCGAGCCCAAGGTTACAGCGTAAAAGAAGCAGTAACAGAAGCAGGAAGCGCTCGCTTTAGGGCTATTACACTGACCTCGATTACAACCTTTGCGGGTGTACTGCCCATTATGTTTGAAAGTAGCCTACAGGCTGCATTCGTGGTGCCTATGGCGGCCGCTCTTGGTTTTGCCGTGCTGTACGCCACCTTGGTCACGCTTATATTAGTGCCTTGCTTGTACTTAATCTTGCTAGACTTAGCGGTACCGTTTTCGTGGATAAAAAGTCGAATTTTCAGACGGAAACCGTCTTTAGATATTAATGTTAATACTGAAATGGAAATGGAAAATAGATAGTGCTGCCGCTAACTTTGTAGTACGTGGACTGCGCGGTTGATACCTATCAACCGCGCTCGTTAAAGTCGTCAATTCGTCACATGGTAAAAGATTATGGCAGGAATAGTTCAGGAAATTAACGTTCTATTGTAGGACAAGGTCTCTACTTCGGCGCGTGACATCCATACTCTTGCCACAAATAAACCGAAATTCGGGGGTTGAATAGCAACTCCGTAAATATTTTTTGGCTGGCCAATTTTGGCTATAGGCGGTTCCCCAAAAGTGACATAGACCCAGCGCCATGTGGACTATATACCACAGGCATTAAGCCTTCACTGCAGATTTAGCTTTCGCTGGCCTGAGACTCGCCTTTGCGAACCACAAAAATATAACTCATCAGTATCGCTAATACTAAGGCCGGTATTGCATTGGCGACAGCATCATAAACAACATGAAAATAAATAGCGCCAAGCATAATAATAAACAAACCGATACACGCATAAATGCTGGTTCGGCGTAACCATACCCCCACGGCACCGGCAACTTCACATGCCCCAATAAAATAGCCGAACCACGCCGGCAACCCCATTGCCGCAAACGACATGTGCATTTGTTCTACACCCGCTAACTTTGCTAAACCAGCAGCTGCAAACGCCACACTTGCTAAGCCTAAACTCATCCACATTCCTGCTTTCTTTACTTTGCTCATGGTCTTCTCCATTAAAATTCATAGCCAATTACTATTAACTTGCATAAAGTTTAAGCAAACAAAACAATAAAAAATATTGAATGTATTTTAATAACTAATAAACTTAAAGTTTATATCTTGGAGTCAGTATGAAACTTGAGCAATTAATTATGTTTCAATCTGTAGCTGAACTAGGCTCGCTGAGTAAAGCCAGTACCAGACTAAATAAAACACAGCCAGCAATTAGTCAGAGTATTAAGCAATTGGAAACCACGTTGAGGGTTACTTTGTTTAATCGGTCAGCCTATCGGCTAACCTTAACTGACGAGGGGAAAGTGTTATATCAACAAACATTGCGGGTTTTAGATGAAGCAAACTCATTGCGTAATATCGCTAGTAATATCGCTTCAGGTAACGAAACCAGTATTACCCTAACAACCGAGGCAACTTACAATTTGAAGGGCATTGTTCCATTACTCGCCACGGTACAAAAACAATTCCCAGATACACAATTTATCCTTAAACAGGAATATTTAACCGGTGCACTTGAAGCCCTACTCCAGCAAAATGCCACTTTTTGTTTATCTCCGTTAACGCCAGATCTCCTGCAAAATAGTCAAATAGATAGGCACATGTTGAATTCAGGCCAACTAGTTAATGTGGCATCGCCGCAACTCATTGCTAGGCATCCTGGGCTATATGCGAGTACTGAATTAATAAACGAGTACCAAATCGTGGTGCAAGATTCAGGGAGAGGTTCACTTAATAAGAGTTGGGGTGTACAGGATGGACAACGATGTTGGTATGTTAATGACTTCGCAACAAAAAAAATGCTTATTGAAAGCGGTATGGGCTGGGGTAAATTACCTGGTCACCACATTGAGAAAAGTATAGAAAATGGCAAGTTGGTAAAATTACAACTGAGCGATATCGAGAATACGATAACCTTCGATTATTACATCATCAAAAATAAAAAACAGTACTTGGGCCCGGTTGCGCAAGCCTTATGGGAGCAATTTAAAACTTATACTTTTAACACCTCGGTTCAATAACACGCCATCAAAATAGCTTACGTGATACGCAATAATGGAGAAGGGTTAAGCAGATTGTTCCGAGCTAACCTCGTATCGACACAAAATAAGTGCCGCAGTACTCTTAGCAATCTCTAACTTTCGGACTTCGGTTAAAGGGTCTTCTAATTTGAACAATTGAGGCCAGAAACACTGCCCTTTTACAAGGCTATCCAACTCTTCAACCACTTGGTCAATGTCATCAAAATCCATACGGTTGTCTTTTTTTGCGGCTTTTAACCACCTATGCATGGCTTTTTCTTGGGCTTGAAGTTGAGCAACTTCGTCTTTTAAACGATTAGGTTCGTAAAAAAAATGGCCAATAGCTACACGAGCCAACTCTAAGTGCTCATCACCGCTCATAAAGTTGATGTCGGCCATAATAAGATCGGTAAGTTGGTCAGCCAACAACGCCTTAGGATTGTAAGGCGCACCTATATCAACAAGGGCCGATTGCCACTGCTCTTTAATGAGATTCATAACCAGCTCTTCTTTCGCTGAGAAATGGTTGTACACTGTTCTTTTAGACACGTTTGCTAGCTCAGCCAATTTATCCATGCTGGTTCCATTTACGCCAAACTCCTGAAATGCGTGCTTTGCCGCTTGAATAATGGCATCTCGCTTAACATCACTTCGGGTACGTGTAGTGCTAGTCATAATTTTGCTGTCTAAAAATATTATGTAGCCATTTTACACTGCACAGTTTACTTTTCAATGGATGATCTTTAAAATGCACCGCACAGTTTACTTTAATTATAGTGAATATAGTCGTCTATACTGTGTTCACCACAAATACGGATCGATAATTTCCTATGCCCATTTCGCGAATTCGTCACCTTGTTGCGTTTACTGCCTTGTCTGTTCTTACCCTTGCTGGCTGTACATCAGAGGATGACATACAAAATAAAACGGTAGCCCCCCGCTATGTGAAACTTGCCGAGGTGAGCACGGTTCCTGCATTTGATGAATTTACCTTTCCGGCAGTGGTTTCTGCAGTGAAAACGGTAGATCTTAGTTTTGAAGTGTCAGGTCGGTTAGTACAAACCGATTTAACCACTGGTAATGACATTGAAGAAGGAAAGCTGTTAGCTACGATTGACCGACAGCCTTTCGAGCGCCGTGTTGATGAACAACGTACTCGCTTGGAACAGTCTAAACGCGAATTAGATCGTATTGAAAAAATGTATGCGCAGAAACTGGTTGCGCAGAGTACTCTTGATACGGCAAAGACCACCTACGAATTAGCTGAAATAGAACTAAAAACGGCAAAGCAGGATTTAAGTTACACCCAATTATATGCCCCTTTCGATGCCAAGGTGTCTCAGCGTCTTGTTGAAAATAATAGTTTTGTAGCCGCGGGAACCCCTATTGCTCGCCTACAAGATGTGTCTAAAATTTACTTCAATATTAATGTGCCAGAAAGGCTACTCACCGCGAACCTTAACCGTGGTATCAAACAAGCTAGTGCGTCGTTAACGACTGAAGAAACGCAGTGGTACCCAGTTAATTATGTAGAGCATAATACTCAGCCCGACCCAGTATCACAAACTTACGAAGTTGTTTTTGCCATGGAACCTCGTGCAGATTTACCCCTTACTCCGGGCGCACGTGCAGTCGTAAAAGTAAGTTTGCAAGGCTCGCCATTCCCTGATGGCGTTGTGGTTCCAATTCAATCGCTAGTAGGTGACAAAGCCTCAGGTTTTGCCGTTTGGGTTTACGATGAAAGTAGCCAATTGGTGAACAAAGTTAGCGTGACCGTCGAACATATTCACGAAGATTTTGCGGTACTAAGTGGCTCGTTAGCACTGGGTCAGAAAGTTGTTGCCGCTGGCGCAACCAAAATGCGAGCCGACATGAAAGTTCTCCCTTACGAGGGAGAAAAGTAAGTTATGGATATCGCTCGTTATTCAATTGATAAACCCGTAAATGTATGGCTTATGGTGGTGATACTGCTACTAGGCGGTATTATTGCAATGACCAATATTGGTCGTTTGGAAGACCCCGAATTCACCATTAAGCAAGTGAAGGTTTATACCAGCTACTCCGGCGCTGGTGCAGAAAAGGTGGAGCGGGAAATTACCGAACCTCTTGAAATTGCTATCCAGCAAATGCCACAACTTAAAAAGCTGACATCAATCTCTTCGCCCGCTTTATCTGAAATTACCGTTGAAGTGAAAAGTAACTACGACAGTAATGAGCTTCCCCAAATTTGGGATGAACTCAGAAAGCGCTTACGAGATGCAGCTACCTCCTTGCCGACCGGTGCGCAAGACCCTGTGGTTTTCGATGACTTTGGTGATGTTTACGGGCTTTATTACGCGCTGAGTGCGCCTGATTTCACTACCAGCGAATTGCGGGAATTTGCGCGCTTAATTCGAAGAGATTTATTAACCACTGAGGGCGTAGCGAAAGTCACTGTTAGCGGTGTGCAAACCGAACAGATAGTTGCTTATGTTAACCCTTACCAGCTTGCTGGGTTAGGTATTTCATTTCCTGATTTAACCTCGCTATTTGAAGAAAATTTGCGCCCTTTTAATGGCGGAAGAGTCTTGGTAGACGAAAAGAACGTACGCTTAATCGTAGAGCGGGCTCCAGATAAAATTAAAGAAATATCAAACCTTTCGTTAGTTATGCCTGGCACAAATCGCTCTATTCGGGTTTCCGACGTGGCCACACTTAAGTTAGAGCCTGCCGATATCCAGTCTCAGCTTATTCGTTACAACGGAGAAGAAGCATTAACAGTTTCGGTTTCAGCGTTATCTAACGTGAACATTGTTGATGTAGGCACCCGCGTAAATGCCAAAGTAGATCATTTACTTAATACCCTTCCACTAGGCATTACCCTTACCCCCATTTACGACCAAGCAGCGGTAGTTGACGAGTCGGTCGATGGCTTTATTGCTAACCTTGTGATGTCAGTAGTCGTAGTTACCCTTACATTGTGCTTATTCATGGGCTGGCGTTCAGGTGTGGTGGTAGGCATGGTGCTGTTAGTCACTGTGCTAGGTACAATTCTTATCATGTGGCTAATGGACATTCAGCTTCAGCGTATATCCCTTGGCGCGATGGTTATTGCCATGGGAATGTTGGTAGACAACGCTATTGTAGTGGCCGAAGGCATGATGCTTCGAATGGCTACCGGCGCCTCTGCCAAAGATGCAGCAAGCTTTATTGTAAAACGAACGCAGTGGCCTTTATTAGGCGCAACAGTAATAGGTATCGCGGCATTCTCAGGGATTGGATTATCTGATGATGCTACCGGTGAGTTCTTGTATTCCTTATTTGCCGTCGTATTAGTATCTTTGATGATGAGTTGGGTACTTGCTGTAACCTTAGTACCCGTGCTTGGCGAGCTAGTGTTTCGTAAAGGCGTAAAGCAAACGGATGGTGATGAACCAACCTTACTGCAGCGCTGGTTCACCAAAACCCTCACTGGGGCTTTAAAATTACGATGGGTGACCATGGCCGTGTTGTTTGTGATTACCGTGGTAGCCTACGG
>Ga0209404_10001305_pt1 | contig 17110 bp, 8 predicted proteins | sample TroAtlMetagenome_2_FD_187447 | JGI IMG/M metagenome (GOLD analysis project Ga0209404, IMG submission 187447) | Marine eukaryotic phytoplankton communities from Atlantic Ocean - Tropical Atlantic ANT8 Metagenome (SPAdes) (version 2) | ecosystem: Environmental > Aquatic > Marine > Oceanic | place...
ATTGCCAGTTCCATCATATTCCTCGCATATCAACGTGTAATGCGCGTCATAAAAATGACGCTTTTTTTGACACCACTGTGGTTCTTTACTGAAATTGCAAAGGCAGTGCCACATTGAACGAGGAGAGGAGCTAGGCGGAAATAAAACTTAGGGGAGGTTACGGCTTACTAATGATAAGTACATCAACTTGCGTGCCCATATTATCCGGTGACACCACAATACGAACCGAGTCATCTATTGCTGCAAGCATGGTGCGGTGGTTAACCGGCGATTTTTTTACAAATTGCGGATAGGCATTTTGATAGTAGGCAATAACATCTTTAGGTGTGTGCTTAGTAAAATAAACTAAGCTAGCAGGCAAGCTATCGTCGAATTGCTGACACTGACGGGCATTGGTCATCAGCGAGACGTCAAAAAAGGAAGCAGGGCAAGTCTGAACAACAGGTGCATCTAATGAACTGTTGGTGGTCACAGTATCGGCTAAAGCTTGGCTGGCCATTGCTAGCCCGCCAAGTAAAACTATATTGATGCTTTTACGTAAACCGCTTGTCATTATTCTTGTTAACCCGTAATCACTCTTTGTATCGATAATAGTGGGCTAACTATATAAGAGCAATAGACAAATAGTTGCACAAGGTATGTTCATTACATGATGGGTATATTGCGGCCACTTTTATCTTTTGCGCTATGTATTCAACCTATTATTTGTACTTCTTTATATAACGCATTCCAATATCATCATCATGCCCCCTAGTATCTACTTGAAAGTATGGCCCATTAGCCTTGGGATAAAAGATAGTAATAATGATCTCGATTATTTTTAATATTTATTTAACATTTTTTTCAAATTAAACTACTCTACATTTGCCACCGGTGGCATTTGGTGGTTGGTTTACTTATTTAAAATAGCTTGTGAACTTTTGCTTTAGTTTAGCTTTAATATCTTTTTTGAAGTAATTGAAGGTAATGTTTTCTTAGTTTTTGGTAAAAGTTTATTTTTATTTTTTTAATAAAATTCAGGGATTAAAGATGAATGTTATAACTAATTTGAAGAAAGGTAGAGCCTCGATTGCTGTATTGCTTGTGTGCTCAATGTCAGGTGCTTATGGCTCGGGCTTTCATACCCAAAACGGGGGTGCGACCGGTGGCGCAGGAGGTGATGTGGTACGCGTAACAACGGGCAAACAGATACATGAGGCACTCTGTAATCGGAACACCAGTGAAACACCGATTATCATCGAAGTAGAAGGCACTATAAATCACGGTAATACTGAAAAAGTGTCGGGAAGTAGTTGCAATACCGCAGAGGATAAAATTGAATTAAAAGACATTAGTAACGTAACCCTTATAGGGGTAGGTCAAGGTGCCTTGTTTGATGAACTTGGAATACACATACGGAATTCTACCAACATTATTATACGAAATGTTCACGTTCGAAATGTGAAAAAATCGGGTTCACCAACATCTAACGGTGGCGATGCCATCGGTATTGAAACCGATGTGCGAAACGTGTGGGTAGATCACGTAACATTAGAAGCAAGTGGCGGCGAAAGCGAGGGTTACGACGGGTTATTTGATGTAAAGGACAATTCAAAATATATCACGCTTTCGTACAGTCATTTGCTCAACTCTGGTCGTGGGGGATTAGTAGGTTCAAGCGAATCCCAAGTCAATAATGGGCCATTAACCTATCACCATAATATTTTTGAGAATTTAAACTCGCGAGTACCTCTAGTGCGAGGGGCCACTGCGCATATTTACAACAATCATTACGACGGTATTGAATCGTCGGGTATCAATTCAAGAGCAGGGGCTGAGGTTAAAGTTGAGAATAACTATTTTGAAGATGCTAAAGATGTGTTGGGAACGTTTTATACCACGACTGATGGCGATTGGCAGGTAGCCGGGAACATTTTTGGAAGCGGCGTAACATGGAGTTCATCTGACGATGACTATCAGCCAGCCGGTCCGAACGTGGTTTCTACCACTAGTGTTGGCATCCCGTATTCTTATACTCTCGATAATGCCTCATGCGTCCGCAACATCTTGCAACAAACAGCTGGCGCGAATAAAAATTTGCAAGTATCTGACGGTAGTTGTGGAACTACTGGCGGTGGTGACAACGGCGGTGGTGACAACGGCGGCGGTGATAACGGCGGCGGTGATAACGGCGGCGGTGATAACGGCGGCGGTGATAACGGCGATACGCCTTCCGGCGTTAACCTCTCTCTCTCGGCCGATGCTGATGGTAGTTCAAAAGCAAGTGGTACCAGTTATGGCAACGTTAAAGATGGGGATACCAGCACCTATTGGTCACCTAACGGTTCAACCGGTCGCGTTAGTATCAAAGGGTTGGACACAACCATTAACGCAGTTCGAATTGTAGAAAGAAGTGGTGCTGAAGGGCGCGTTACGTCTTGGAGATTGGTTAATAACGACACTGGTTCAATCATTACATCAGGTAACACTATTCCTGATCCCATAACGTTTTCAGATGTAAGCTTAGGCAAACTTAACTTTGTCATTGATTCATCATCATCGACGCCTCAAATAGCTGAATTCGAAATTTATTTTGGGCTAGATAGTAATGGAGGGGGCAGTAGTGATGGAGGTTCAAATGTTGTCAATGGCACGGTGAACGGAATCTATAGAATTACCCCTGTACATAGCGGACGAAGTTTTGATGTAGCCAACTGCGGAACTACAAATGGTTCAAATATTCGCCAATGGGAATGGTTAGACAATGATTGTCAAAAATTTACCATTTCGCAAGTGGATGGAATTTGGCACCGTATCTCACCATTAAACGCATTGCAGCAGAGTTTAGAGATATCAAATAACTCGACATCTGCAGGGGAGAACGTTCAATTGTGGCAATATAGTGGAGGCAATAATCAACTGTTCCGCTTTCAATCTGCCGGTTCGGGTAAGTGGCGAATTGTAGCAAGAAACAGCGAGCTATGCCTTGATATAGCTGGGCAGGGCGGGGGTAATGGTGCCAATATAATTCAGTGGACTTGTATTGCTCAAGCAGACAATCAAATGTTTGAATTGACTAGACAGTAAATAAATACGCGCCCAACTTGTGGTGTGGGCGCTTTTATATGCCACCGGTAGCATTTTATTAAATTCATGTTAATATCGCCTGATTGTTCAAATTTGGAGCAGGTTAGGAATGGAGCGATATATTATTCCCAGTGTTTTTCAAGCAATTCAATTGTGTCAATTCATTGCTAAATCTAAAACTGGATTAACGGCTACTCAAATTGAAGAGACACTTCACCTACCGCGTACATCTGTATTTAGATTACTAAGAACGTTGTCGAGTGAACGGGTAATTGAAAAACGAGGAACTCGCTACTTTTACGGTAGTAGAGTTTACGAAATTTCTGCGGCTAATTCTCGCGCCCGCCATCTTCAAAGGCTTATCGCACCGTCGCTTGCTTCTTTGTTAGCTTCTTCAGACTGCAGTGCCATTATATGTGTGCCAGGCGATTATTGTGCATTTGTTATTGATGTATTGGATGCGCGCCCAAGCCGTATATCAAGCATTCGTCCAGGAAGCAAACTTCCACTTTTTAACTCTGCACCAGGTCATATTATGCTCACATATCATAATCGTTATACACGCCTTAAAGATTCTGAAAAAATAGCGTTTTTCGATAAAAATCTAGCCACGAAATACCGGACTGAAGTATGTACTCGTGGGTTTGCCATGAGCTATTACACTAGACGGAATGCAACGTTACTTTCGGTTCCTGTATTTGCAAAAGAAGGAGAGTTTGTTGCCATGTTGGCGGTAGAACTTGAAGGCAAAGAGTTCGATTACAAGACATTACAATCATGGGGTGAAAAACTAAAGTCCATCGCTCGAATACCCCTAACCTTTAGTCTTGCTGATGAAGAGGAATCAGTGTGAAATATTTAGTATCTGGATGCGTAATACTATCGTGTGTATTTTTCTATTGCGGTTTATTTAGGTGTGAAGCCACGCCGTTAGCGTTTGATGGGGCAAGAGGATTTGGAAAGTATACAGAAGGCGGAAACCGTGGAAGAGTCCTAGTAGTTTCGTCATTAAATGATAATGCTAAATCCCCTCAAAAAGGTACGCTTAGGTGGGCAGTAAGACAGGCTTATCCTCGGCTCATCGTGTTTAGCGTTTCAGGCATTATTCACTTGGAGAAAGAGCTTGAAATAAAACATGGAAACGTGACTATCGCAGGGCATACTTCCCCTAGAGGCATCGTTATTTCAGGAGCTTCTACCAGCATAGAGGCTAATCAGGTTATTTTTCGGCACTTGCGCTTTCGGCCTGGCCGCTCAAGCGAAGAGGGCGATGCCCTCACGGTACGCAACACAAAAGATGTCATAATAGACCATTGTTCTCTTAGCTGGTCTAGCGACGAAGTAGGATCTTTCTACAACAACGAACGGTTCACACTTCAAAACAGCATTCTATCTGAGAGCCTGAATAATGCGGGGCACCACAAGGGTAACCATGGGTATGGCGGGATATGGGGGGGAAGCAATGCAAGTTTTATACAGAATTTACTTGCAAACCACACCAGCCGAAATCCTAGAATTAATGGGTGGCGGCTTAAGCCTCTTTATGCTCAGAAAAATGAATTTGTCGACATCAGAAACAACATAATTGCCAATTGGCAGAGCAACTCAACCTATGGAGGGGAAAATGGGAAAGCCAACCTTGTAGGTAATGTATACGTGCCAGGACCAGCTACACAGAAAGTGTGGTTCTATCAAATATGGGCGCTTGATAATCCCGCAACGTCGGTTTTTATTGCCGACAACGTAATGCGTTCTCATCCACAGATGACATCTAATAACCGGTTAGGTGTTGTTGTAAAGAATCTTAAGTTAAATACCCCATCCGCACAGCTTATATTAGACAACGTCTTAGTGGATAAGCCGCTTAATACAAAGGCGATTGATGCGCTGAATGACCCTATTGTAAGTGCAGAAGCGAGCTGGAATACATTGATCATTAACAGGAATATAGGCGCAAATCAAACTCGGTACGGTATGCAATTAGACCCTGTCGATACTCGGATTCTTGCCCAGCTAACAACTAATACGTATATGTATGAAAAGGGAATTATAGATAATGAGTTAGATGTAATGGCATGGGAAGACTACAACGAATACTTTAACCTGAAAATACCTTCCAACATTAAAATTCAGCAACCTGTTAGTGACGAAAAGTGGCAAATACTTGCTGGAATTACTCCAAATCAGCATTAATGATTCATATTTTAATATTTTGTTAAGAAGTGGTTAATTTTAATGTGAAATCTTTTCCTTTTGAGTGATAATGCCACCGGTGGCACGGCAAAGGCACCTACAGCGCTGTGTTGATTTTGGAATTTAGGAGTTCAAAACATGAAAGTGTTTAAATGGACAGCGCTTGCGCTAACGGTTTCCACAGCCTTTTCAGGCATGGCACAAACCAATGAGTCGATAGAAGATCAAACTGAACAAACCCAAGCTAGTGACACCCCTGATGATATAGAAGTAGTTGAAGTAAAAGGGGTTAAACAAGCCGATTTGAAAGCTCGTGATTTAGAGCGGATGAAAAGCGGGTTTAGTTCTGTTATTTCAACCGACGATTTAGGAAATTTTGTTGATCAAAACGTTGCTGAGTCTCTTAGACGGTTGCCTGGTGTTACGCTGCAGCGTTCTGAAGGTGAAGGGAAGTACGTAACGGTTCGAGGCCTTGGGCCTGGTTTTGTATCTATCAACATGAACGGTTCACAGATGTCAGGCGCAGGCGAAGAGCGCAAAGTAGGCCTAGATGCGCTGCCCGCTGATTTATTAGGAACCATTGAGGTACTGAAAACGCTGACCCCAGATCAGAATTTAAATTCGATTGGCGGCACCGTTAACGTAAAAGCAATATCGGCGTTTGATCGAGGAAAGAACACCCTCAAAATGCGCATTCAAGATGCATATTCAGATGCTCGTGAAGCCCATTCACCTAAATTTAGCATTGACGGGACTCAATTTTTTCTTGAGAACACCCTTGGCATAGGATTTGCGCTTTCACATGAAGACCGAAAAACGCAAATAGACGAAACCCGTCATCATAGTAGTAACGAAATGAAGTTTTACACGGCTGATTTAGGTAAAACCGAGGAAGAAATTGCTGCGGGAGACGAAATTCTCGCTCCGGCTCAGCTTGAAGTTCGCCGAGAAATAGCGGGGAGAACCCGACAAGCTGCAGCGCTTAATATTGAATACAAGCCTTCTGCAGATGCGTACTACTATGTTAAAGGAACGTACACGCAATTCGAAGACGACGATTTAGCCTTAAGGGAATTCTACGACTTTCAAGATGCCGGTTCGGTAGGTAATGGGGAAATTGTTTACGTAAACAGCCAAACAAAAGAATTTATTCTCAGTGATATCGATGTTTTTCATCAGCATTTTATTCAAGAAAGTGAGAACAAAACGGCGACCTTCAGTATCGGGGGAGAAAATAGAATTGCCGATAGATTTGTGTTCGATTATGAGTATGCCCAGTCTCGTTCTGACGAAGACTCAAACGGTGATAGGCGGGTTCAATTTCGCGAGCGCGACCTGATTGTATATGGCCAAGCATCTAGAGATAACATACGCGCAAAAACGCTTAGTCCAGATGAAGCAGCAGGTATCGCTGGTCTTTCTTATGACCCCAATAACAGCATATTTGGCACGTCGGGAAGTGGAGATGGCTCTGACCTTTCCAATTATCAATTCGATAATTTGTTTCTCGAAGGAGGCGACCGTGTTGATGAGATTAAAACCTTCAGTTTGAATTTACGCGCCGATGTTTTTAACGACTGGTTAGACTTCATTAAGATAGGTGCCGAAGTTACCGAACGAGACCATGTGCGTAATAAAGACCGGTGGAGTTTCGATCCTTCTGCGAGTGATTGTAGCGACGAGGTTTGCATTGCGGCTGTTAATTCCACTTTGGCCGATTATGAAAGTAGTATTCCTGACAACAGCGCCTTTCAACTGCCCTTCGAAAGTCGTAGTGTTGTTGATGAAATCGTTAATGCTACACGGCAAACGGTGGTGCCCGCGACCAACGGTGAAGTATCAATAGAAAGTACTAAAGGCGACTACAGCATTGTTGAAGATACACAAGCAGTCTACGCAATGGCGGAACTTCCACTTGGAGCTGACGCTACGTTAACAACGGGCGTTCGTTGGGCACAAACAGAATTTTCATCTGCGGGTTATATGTCACTTGAAAACGATGACTTTGAGTTCAATGGGGCAGGAGCGGGTACGTTAGATATTGCTATTCCTCTTCCTGATGCAACCATCAAATACAGTGAGTTTTTCCCAAGCGCACATGTGAAATGGGAGCCCTCTGAAACCTTGTTAGTTCGGGGAGCGGTATGGACCAGCTTTACGCGTCCATCATTTAAACAAGCACGCGCATATGCCATTTTTGATAGTGATATTGAGCTGTGCCCTCCGGGCTCTGATGACTGTGACGATAGCCAAGGTGGCGCTTCGTTACAACAGCTTAGCCAGTTTGTATTGGGCTCTGACAACGCATTAGATGTTGGCAATCCTAATTTATTGGCAATGACCTCGATTAACTACGATGCATCAATTGGATGGTATCCTAGCGAAAACCTATTCATGGAAGCGGCTGTGTTTTACAAAGACATCGATAATTTTATTGTTGATGTTAACGGTATAGGCATGTCGCTTGATGAACTTCCCCTTACGTTACCGGTTAATCAGGTGACCGAGTTTGTCATTCCACAAGACTTATACCTCAACGAAATCAACATTACCGTTAATGGGGACAAAGCCACCGTATTTGGGATAGAGCTTAGCTACAATCAATACTTTGAAAATGGTTTTTTCTTGCAAAGCAACGCGACTTTGCTAGATAGCGAAGCCACTTTAGATAGCAGTATTCGTCAGGGAACTGTGGCCTTACCGGATCAGGCTGATACAACATTTAATCTTGTTGTAGGGTGGGAAAGTAAAACCTTTTCGGCTCGATTGATTGGCAATATGCGCTCAGAAGTTCTTGAGCAAATTGGCTCCTGTCCAGGCACTGCTAATTTGAACGATCCAAAAGCTTGTAAGGTATGGGGTGACCAATATCAAGACGATGTGAAAAGTCTCGACTTCAAACTTCAGTACGACATCACTGATTATGCCCAAGTCTATTTCGATGCAATTAACCTTACCGATGAAGCCGACTTGCGCTATTTCGAAGGCAATGCCTTAAGTGGCGGTAATGTGCTGTTTCAAAAGGAAGAGTATGGCCGCAGCTATCAGCTTGGCGTAAATATTAAGTTCTACTAATTGTTTGTGCTGGGGTAACCCGGCTTTATCCACCCTATATCGCTGGAGCGGACAATTTAAGACGTAGTGCGCCCAGTAGAAAATGGAGATTGAGTACTATGAAACTCACAAAAATAGCAGCCCTTGTGGGCGGTGTTATTCTCATTAGCGCCTGCGGCGAAAAAAGCAACACTAATGTCACCCTTCCCCCAGATCCCGCATTAACAGGGGTGTTTGTAGACAGTCCGGTGTCGGGGTTGGGTTATACATCTGCATCGGTCCCCGATGGCGTAACCAATGCCAGTGGAGAGTTTTCTTATTTTAGAGGTGAGCAACTAAGCTTTCATATAGGTGACCTCATATTTCCTGATGCGCCAGCATCTAGTGTTATATCACCTCTCGATTTATTCGCTACCGACAACCCATTTAATCAATCGGTAGTGAATACCATTCGTTTGCTTCAATCGTTAGATATTGATGGCGATGCTAGCAACGGTATATCGGTTAGCGATAGCGCGGCTAATGTGGCAGTGGCCACCCTTGATGACGGGCAGTCACTTGGTGATTTCTTTAATCAATCAGATGCTGATTTTGCCGCCGACGTAGAAATTTGGCTAGGCTCGGCTGGCGGGGCGAGTAGTACCCTTGTTGATAAAGCAACTGCCGTAACTCACTTCGTCAATTATCTTGAAACTGATCTTGGTACATTGTTTCCAAATACCTTTGATGTGACAAAATTTACTGGGGAAATATACGCCCCAAACATTAAAGGGCGTACGGTTTCTCAAGCCACTTATACCTTTACACCAAGCGATGAAACAAATTTAGCAGGTGGTTTTGTACGGGTTCACGGCGAAACTAACGTTACTGGCAGTTACACGTTTTCATTTGGCAGAAAAGTCATTACGTTAAATTATGACGATCAGACTGAGCACCTTATTTCTCGGGCTTACAATACGGTAAACGATGTATACAGCCTTTGTGTGGTATCGGGCGAAGAAGCCACGACTAACGCGTTAGCACTACAAGTTGAAAGTTGTCTGGCTAAAGACGATCCCGCAGCGTATTTGTTCGCTTTTACTCAAGCACAGTCTGACGCACAATTGATGAAGTTAGAGGAGGCCGCGAACGCTATTCAAGCCGCACTAGAAGAGAATTTTGATACCGATACAGATACATTTTTTTCATCTTCATATAAACGTCTAAGTGACGAGCCTGATGCTGGTGCGCTTTATTACGTTACCGGTGGTAGCCCATTAGTTGATGCTACTACAGGACAGCTTACCTTGGAAGGCGATCGGTTTAGCATTGGAAACGCCGCTCAAAACCCTGGTGCAAACACATCTTCATCTAATACCGTAGGCTCGGGTATTTACAACCTGAGTGAAGGTTTTACCATTAGCTTCGATGTTATTTCTCATAATAGTGGTGGGTCATTCTCGCTTTATGTCGACAACAACACGACAGGACAAGATAACTCTGTACATGGTGCTGCCTCTAAATTTGTGAGTGAAGGTTTAGCGGATGGCGCTATAGTGGCGGGTGAACGTTTCACTTATACCTACGAGCCTGGCGACGATATTGGCGGTGGTGATCCCACGGCTCCAGATGCCAAAATACTCGACAGCAGTATCACTAATAGCTTCTTCCAATTACGCACAGACTCAAGTGCAACGATTACCATTGATAATTTAAAAATTGAGACGATAGCAGATGCGGTTGAACCGCCTCCGCCGTCAGAACCGGATCCTACCGAGCCTGAAGAACCCGTTATTATTCCAAGTGTATCGCTACCCCTGTCGCTCAGCTTTGCCGAAGAGAGTGAAGATATATTTTCAACTAATTTTGCTGCAATAGAAAATGGGGAGGGTGAACAAGTTCCTATGCTTAGTATTACCGGCGGCTCTGTAACTCAGGTTGCAACCGGTATTGAACTGGATGGTGGTCGTTTCACGTTAGGAAACACTGAGCCGGATGTAATAAGCTCGTCTGACGATACATCTTCTACCGGCGCACTCGATTTAAGTCGGCCATACACGGTGGTATTCGATGTTATCTCAGCGGAAGATACCGAAGGCGATAATCACTTCCAAATTTACGTAGATAATAATACGTCAGGTAGCGCTAATTCACACTTAGGGGGAGATTCACGTTTCTTTAATGAGCCGGTGGTTGATTTAGTAGCAGGGACTACCATGACCGTAGAGGGGCAGGTAGCGACACCAAATTCATACCTACAATTTAGAACCGAAAGTGGCTCAGTTGTCGTAATCGACAATATTCATATTGAGTATATCGAAGCGAATGTATTGTTAGATGAAACGTTTGAAACCGATATCGATACTTTCTTTAGTGCAGAGTATAAAGCGACCGATGCTACTACGCCTTTTTATAGTGTTACCGGTGGTGGTTCAGGTATTACCATCACTGACGGCGAATTATCTATGGACAGCGCTCGATTCACGTTGGGCAATACCACTCCTGAAATCGATACCACAGCTGAAGATACCACCACGACTGGCGTGCTTGATTTAAGCCGTGAATACACGATTAGCATGGATGTGATTGCCATAGAAGATGCCGAAGCTAATAACAACTTCCAAATCTATGTCGATAACAATACCAGTAGTAGTGGTAAGTCGATACATGGCAGTGATTCTAAGTTCTACAGCGAACTCATTACCTCCCTCATACCAGGCCAAAAGTTGACGATAGAAGGATTGGTTGCAACGCCCACGTCGTTTCTTCAAATGCGAACTGAAAGTGGCGGTAAAGTAGTGATTGATAACGTGGTCATCGCCTACGTTGGTGATGCGCCTAACAATAGTCAGTTCAATTGTGATAGCGAGCCTGAACTTTATTTTTGTGACGATTTTGCAGAAGGTTCATTGGATAACTTTACCCTGATTGCAGACGATGCAGGCACTAACGGACCTCAAGGCGTATTCGATATTCTTGATGATGATGGCAACAACGTTCTTCGTTATACCGCTGGTGGCGAAGGCGGGGAAATTTTGTTAGTTAAAGAAACGGCACTAAGTGGGTTGCCTGAAAGCGGCAATTATTATGTCGAAGCCCGTATTCGTCCGCGTCAAAATAGTACTACTCGTAACAAACAACTTTTCTTAATGGGGCGTTATGTTAGTGCTGGCAACTGGTACGCTGGTGGACTTAATATACAAAATTCATCGAGTAGCACGCAAGTTGAAGTGGCGATTAGTACTGATGGGAGCATTGCCCGTCCTGTACAGAAAAAATCACCTATCTTGCTAGGTGAAAAAGAGGAAACTGATGGCACGTGGTATCGAGTACGTTTTGACATGGATGGTGAAAACCTAACGGTTTACCTTGATGGTGAAAACATGGGGAGTACTGTGGATTCAACCTATAACGCAGCGGGTTTAATAGGAATTTTTACCAACAACAGATCTTTTGAATTAGATGACCTCAAGGTTGGAAACCCGTTGGTAAAGCCGGTTCAGCTTACGCTTGATTATAAAGAGCCTAATTGGGAAACCACCACCAGTAGCGATCCGTTGTTTATCTATGTCACCGCAGTGCAAGATGATGGTATTACCGAAGATACATTTACCGTAACAACCAGTGATGCCAATGTATTAACGATTGCTCAAGATGGCCCGCAGGTGACACTTACGCCTACGGCTGAAGGAAATGCGATAGTCACAATCACATCGGGTTCTGACCCCACGTTAGTAAAGCACATTGCTGTTACTGTCGAGGAAGGATTTATTATGCCGACGGCCGCTTATGGTGATTTGTCTGCGGATACGATCCCCAGTTCTGGCAATCAAAATGCTTATGTCGATACGCTACTCACCTTAACGTTTGACGATACGCCCACGTTAGGGAGTAGCGGTGAAATTCGCATTTACAACGCTTCTGACGATACGCTTGTCGATGTGGTGAATGTAGCTGGTGATACCGACTACATTGGTTTCAAAGGCCAGGAAAGACAACGCAAAGTTAATTATCGTCCAGTTTACGTTAAGGGGAATTCACTTGTAGTTAAGCCGCATACAAATGCACTCGATTACGGTCATTCTTACTATGTATCTATTGGGGATAACGTCTTAACCAGCGGTACTCTGAATGGAGAAACGTTTGTAGGCCTTGGGAAAGATGCGGATTGGGCCTTTAGTACTCGAGAGGCCGCTCCTTCAGGCAATTCGATTGTCGTTGATGACGACGCTGAGGCCGATTTTCGCACGGTGCAGGGCGCGCTTAATCACATTATGCAAAATGTCCCTGTTGAAACACCGTCGAACGTCACGATTAGAGACGGTGAATATCAAGAAATGCTGTTCTTACGGGGTAACAATAAGGTTACTTTGCAAGGAGAGAGCCGTGACAATACCCTTGTTTATTACGACAACTTTGAAAGCTTTAACAGCGGGAGTGGCAAAAGCGAAGCGCCCTCAACAGGGACTCCTTCAGGCGGCAGAAGTGTGTTTCTTATAGAGGGCGTAGATGACTTAACCTTTAATAACTTTACTCTGAAAAATTCACATATTCGAAGTAATGCCTATTCAAACCAAGCAGAAACACTTTATTTTAATAGCGATGCCGGAAGATTAACCGCGGTGCGTATGAACTTTGTCAGTGAACAAGATACGCTCTTGCTTAAAGGCTTTAGTTGGTTCTACCAATCGTTAGTGGCAGGCAATGTAGATTTCATCTGGGGCTATGTTGATACTGCGTTGTTTGAAGAGAGTGAAATTCGAACAATTGGTGATTCTAAAAATGGAGATCCAGAGGAAGACACCGCAGGTGGGTACATTCTGCAGGCGAGAGTTCCTGAGATTACCAATAAAGGTTTTATTTTCCTGAACAATCAATTTACCCATGGACCAGGTCCTATCGGTAACGGTGTACTTGATAACTCAACCTATATTGCACGCAGTGGTGGAAGTGCGGATTACTTCGATAATATCACCCTTATTAATAATCGATTTGATACTCACATAGCGACTAGGGGCTGGGCGGGTGAAGGCGTTCGAAACCAACCCGCTACCAATCCTAGTCCAGCAACATCGACGGCAGGCTGGCGCGAGTATGGCAGTATGGACATCAACGGTAACCCACTAGATCTTTCAGCTAGAGAGTTCGTGTACATTTTATCTGAGAGTGAGGTTGCTGCGCTTACCAATCGAAGTGATATTTTTTCTCATTTTAACAATGGTGAAGGCTGGGAACCGCAAGCACCCAATGTACCAGAGATTGCGCCGGCACCTACCTTTACGGCAAGCGGCTTCGCACAGTATAGTTTCGATTTAACTGGTGGAGCGGGTGGAACGGTCGTTACTGTGGATAACGGTTTGGATTTAAAGACTGCACTGGATAATGCAAGTGCAGCGAATACACCGATAACGATTTATGTTGATGGCACTATTACTGATGCCAACTCAGGAGGCACGGGGTCTGCCATTGAAATACGTGATATGAATGATGTGTCGATTATTGGTGTGGCCAACAGAGGTGAATTTGATGGAATTGGTATTTTAATTAAACGTGCCAATAATGTGATAATTCGCAACTTACGTATCCACCATGTACTTACAGAAGGTAAAGATGCTATCTCTATTGAAGGTGATAACGACGGTTCAAGCACAAGCAATATTTGGATCGACCATAACGAGTTATATAGCACCTTAGCGGTAGATAAAGATTTTTACGATGGGTTAGTTGATAGTAAACGGGGCGCAAAAAATATTACTATTTCATACAATTATCTGCATGATCACTGGAAGGCATCGTTGCACGGTCATACCGAAAGCGATACTAGCAGTGCAAGCACTGAGCGCTTAATTACCTTCCATCACAATCGCTTTGAGAATATTGAATCTCGATTGCCATTATTTCGCTATGGCCACGGGCATTTGTATAATAACTACTATAACCAAATATCCTCTACCGCCATCAATTCGAGAATTGGTGCTGAGTTACAAATTGAGAACAACGTGTTCGAGAATACCAAAAACCCAATAGTATCTTTTTACTCCGATGTTATTGGGTATTGGAACACATCGGGTAACGTATTCGGTGAGGGAGTCACGTGGTCTGAGCCTGAAGAAGGGGATGTTGTCGCTGGGCCAGATGCAACTCCTACATCAAGTTTTGAAGTACCTTACGATTATGTGCTTGAAAACGCAGATGTCGTGAAGCAGCGTGTTATTAATCACTCTGGCGTAGGTAAGATTATCCAAGATATGTCTGCTATTCCAGGTAAACACTAATACGCAAACTGATGATGAGTTGAAAAGCGCCATTATTGAGAAGATAATGGCGCTTTTGAATGTCAGAAAAATATCTTAAAACGCACGTCTCTAAGGTATTAGCTTTAGCGTATTAATGGCATCACTCCCCCTCTTTCGAATACTGAAATACCTCATTAAAGGGCTTATTAAATACCAAGGCAATTTTGAAGGCGACTTCAAGGGAAGGGGAGTATTTTCCTTTTTCAATTGCCATGATAGTTTGTCGCGTAACGCCCACCTTTGACGCGAGCTCTTGCTGAGTCATTTCATCGACAAGAAAGCGTAAGGTTCTTATATTGTTGGTAATTGTGTATTTAGCCGTCATTAACTTTCTTTCCGGAAGTAGTAAATCTCAGTACCAAATCGGGTTACTTCCGAGAGCCAAAAAATAAGGACTAATTTTAGCTCAATAGGTGCAAGAGCATAATTGCTATAGCTATTTTGCACGTCAAAATCGATATGGTTATTGATCATCTGCTGTATCACACAACTAACAATACCAGCTGATAGCACCCAGTAGCCCGCATTGTTTGCGGTAAGTCGATGATAACGCTCTCGCTCATCTTCAGGGATGTTAGCATCTTCTTGCTGGTTCATTGCTAACGCGATGTGTAAAGCTACCTCTAAGATTATGAAGGCAATAGTAATTCGCATGATGAGGGCGGTGGTGTCATCTAGGCTAGTATTTGGTTGCAAAAACATAAGTGTGTATACGCTATCTCCAAAGATAGAGGCGATCACCGCAGATACTAGCAAAGACACCCACAAACTTTTCTCTCTGAACGAAATCATTATTTTTCTCCGCGCCCTATTAATGGTGATTAAGTTTTACTTTGTGTATATTAAATATAACTTGATGTTAAATATACTATACATTTGTGCTTGTAGAAAGCTTGTGGTAGGTTGTTACAAAGTATGTTGTAGGCGATGTTGTAGTAGGTGAAAGTACCCTAGGCGGATTTCTTTGAAGGTTTAGATATGCTGGCCACAAAAAAGCTCGCCTAAGCGAGCTTTTAAATAGATTACGTGCAACGAGGCACGGTTAACGTGCTGTTTCACATGTCGATATTAAACGCCAATATAATCCATAATACCGTCTGCAGCTTTTCTGCCTTCATCGATAGCCGTAACCACAAGGTCACTACCACGCACCATATCACCGCCAGCAAAGATTTGCGGGTGTGATGTTTGGAAAGCATATTTACCGGCAGCAGGGGCGCGTACGCGACCTTTTTCGTCTAGCATAATGCCAAACTCAGCAAACCAAGGGGCAGGGCTAGGCTGGAAACCAAACGCGATAATAATTGCATCTGCTTCAACCACGTGCTCTGAACCTTCAATTTCAACGGGGCGACGACGGCCGTTAATATCCGGTGGGCCCATTTCGGTTTTTACGAATTTAACACCGCATGCGTTGCCTTCACTATCAACAGCAATGTCTAAAGGTTGAATGTTGAACATGAATTCAACCCCTTCTTCTTTTGCGTTAACCACTTCTCGGCGAGAGCCAGGCATGCTTTCTTCATCTCGACGATAAGCACATATTACGCGGTCGGCATCTTGGCGGATAGACGTACGTACACAGTCCATGGTGGTATCACCACCCCCAAGAACCACTACGCGTTTGCCTTTCATATCAACAAAGTCGGCTTCGTCTTTTTCAAGACCCATCACGCGGTTTGTGTTTGAGATAAGGAAAGGCAGGGCATCATGAACACCGTGTACATGTTCATTTTCAAAGCCGCCTTGCATCGATTTATACGTCCCCATGCCTAAGAACACAGCGTCGTAGTCATCTAGCAGGGTTTGCATTTCAATGTCTTTACCAATTTCAGTCTTAAGTACAAACTCAACACCCATGTCGGTAAAGATTTCGCGGCGAAGCTTAATCACGTCTTTTTCAAGCTTAAATGATGGAATACCAAAGGTTAGCAAGCCGCCAATTTCTTCATACTTGTCGAATACAACAGGCTTCACACCGTTTCGAACAAGAATGTCGGCACAAGCTAATCCGGCTGGGCCCGCACCTACAATAGCGACTTTCTTATCTGTCCAAACTACGTCAGACATATCTGGGCGCCAGCCCATTTTAAATGCGGTATCGGTAATGTATTTTTCAATACTACCGATAGTTACCGCGCCAAAGTCGTCATTTAGGGTACATGCCCCTTCGCATAGTCTGTCTTGAGGACAAACACGGCCACATACTTCTGGCAAGCTATTGGTTTTGTGCGATAACTCAGCCGCCTCAATAATACGGCCTTCATTGGCAAGGTCTAACCATTGAGGAATGTAGTTATGTACTGGGCATTTCCATTCGCAATACGGGTTACCGCAGTCCAAGCAGCGATCTGCCTGGCCTTCGGTTTGTGACTGACTTAACGGCTGATAAATTTCAGCGAACTCGTGTTTACGCACCATGATCGGCTTTTTCGGCGGATCGATACGTTCAACATCGACAAACTGGTATACGTTCTTTGCCATAAACTTTTCTCCTCCTACTGAGCCTGAATGCGCAATTC
>Ga0209404_10001306_pt1 | contig 17103 bp, 22 predicted proteins | sample TroAtlMetagenome_2_FD_187447 | JGI IMG/M metagenome (GOLD analysis project Ga0209404, IMG submission 187447) | Marine eukaryotic phytoplankton communities from Atlantic Ocean - Tropical Atlantic ANT8 Metagenome (SPAdes) (version 2) | ecosystem: Environmental > Aquatic > Marine > Oceanic...
TTAGAGCTTGCTCAAGACTTGAAGGCAGTCCACGGACTAGATGCCGAGTCTGAGTTGGCAAACATTCTTTCAACGGAAGTTCTCGCTGAGATCAACCGTGAAGTTGTAAGAACTGTTTACAAGATCGCTCGCCCAGGCGCACAAAACAACACAGCAACTGCTGGTACTTTCGACCTAGACGTTGACTCCAACGGTAGGTGGTCAGTTGAAAAATTCAAGGGACTTCTTTTCCAAATCGAGAGAGACATGAATGCCATCGGGCATGAAACTCGTCGTGGGAAGGGCAACATACTCATCTGCTCTGCTGATGTAGCATCTGCTCTGTCTATGGCTGGTGTCCTCGACTACTCTTCAGGCATCAACGGTGCTGTAGGTGGACTTGGAAATGTAGATGACAACTCTTCTACACTAGTTGGAACCCTTAACGGACGCATCAAGGTCTATGTTGACCCTTACTCTGCTAACGTAAGTGACAATCACTTCTACGTTTCTGGATACAAAGGATCTTCTGCTTATGACGCTGGTCTATTCTATTGTCCTTACGTGCCTCTACAAATGGTCAGAGCCGTAGGTCAAGACACCTTCCAACCAAAAATTGGCTTTAAGACTCGTTACGGAATGGTTGCAAACCCATTTGCTGAAGGTCTTACTCAAGGTGTTGGCGCATTGACTGCTAATGCTAACCGTTACTACAGACGTGTTAAGGTTACAAACCTAATGTAATATCGATTACGATATCCACACAGAGAGACCCTACGGGGTCTCTTTTTTTGTGCTAGTATACCTAAATATTGATGTAGAAATAGGTACTAGCCATGAATGGCAGACTAAATAAGGTCCAGATGACTGATAAACTTCTGAGACTCAAGCACGAGTTGGATGACAAGTGCTCTCGTAATGAGATGGGTGAGTGGGAATGCGTCGGTGCGAACAAGTATCTTTACAAAGTAATGGACGTGCTGGACGAATTTTATATGTAGTGCTACAATGGACCGATGACGGAAGAAATGATAAAGCAGATCTCCTACACTAAGGAGGAGGTCGATATACTAATAGCAAATGCCGTAGAGGAAGCGAGAAAGATTGACGAGAAGTCAATGGCAGACCATAACTTCAAAGCAACTATCATCAGTATGATCCTAGGGTTTATTTGTCTAGCTTTATTTGTTGATGGTCTACTAAGAATCTTGGGAATTATCCCACCATTCATGGATCTAGATGTCAATGTAATAGATGATATAACAGAGAAGATAGAGCAAGATATATTACCACGAGCAATTAGTGAAGTGCAGAAGTATAAAGGATATATACCAAGAATATAAATATGTTAAGCAAGGACTATAGACTTAGACTGTCTATCATTGCCTGTAAAACTAAACTTAACAGGCATGTCAGTCTAGAGGATAGAATTTGGGCTCAAAAATTAGTTGAGCATAACAACCATGCCAGGGGTATCTGGGAGAGATTGACGTATGACTACTTGGAACAAGCAAATAGAGAATAGGAACTTCCTATCCCCGATAGGGTTCAAGTTTAGTCTTGCAAAATACCCAAAGGTATCTTATTTCTGTCAGACTGCTAACATACCTAGCATGAATCTAAGTATTCAGCAGCAGTCAACACCCTTTAGATCACTACCATTAGAAGGATTCATAGAATATGATGCTTTAAACCTGTCATTTTTGGTAGATGAAAATTTAGAAAACTATTTAATACTACACAACTGGATACGTGCACTAGGTACTCCTGATAGCACTACTGAGAGACAAGAATTTGTTAATAAGATGCAGCAGTTGTTTGGTAACAAGGATCTGTATGCTGATGCTACACTAATGGTTATGAATAGTAACTTCCAACACAACTTTGACGTAGTGTTTGAAGACTTGATACCCATAGGGTTGAATGCATTGGAGTTTAATGCTACAGTAGATGGCACAGAGTATGCTACCGCAAGTGTATCATTCAGATATCTTGCATATCAAATTAGAGCTAAGGAAGATACGAAACGTAATAAGCAATTAGATTAAATGACAGTACGTTATGAGGAATGTCCTGCATTCCCAGTGAGGTTCTTCAAGTTTCATGCTTCTGAAGAACTAACCCATGCTACACTTGAAGAAGTAAAGAAGTTAGAATACCAGAGACGCAATGAACCTGCTGGTGTTGGGACAAGTACCTATCTACAGACTAGAGAGGAGTTTCTCCCTATCCATAAATGGTTTCAAAACTGTGTTGATTCCATTCATAAGAATGAAGGGTACCACTGCGACAGGTTAGTGGTCAATAAGTCGTGGGCTAATAGATCTGATGCTAAGACGGGAGATAGACATGACTTTCACCGTCACCCTATGAGTTACCTTAGTGGGATATTCTATCTTACTCATGGAGCACCTACTATATTCTTAGATCCTGTAAAGGATAGAGAGTGGGGACAATTTCATTTGGATGGGTACCCTGATAAGGACTGTAAACTATTCTCACACCTAGGTCCAGGTGGTTTGATGGTGTTTCCTAGTTATGTTATCCATGCATCAGAACCAAATATTGAGGATGTGGATAGGTATAGCATAGCATTTAATACATTTCCTCAAGGAGAATTTGGTGGACCGTATGGATGTGATGTGACAGTTAATGCAGTAGGTGATTATCTATGAATCTTGAGAAAATTGAGGAGTTGTGGGCAAAGGATGCTGAAGCATTCTTCGATCACAGGGAGTTACCTGAGTTGCTTGCCAACGATAGTATGGAAACTCCTAGACTTCATGCAAAATACTTGCAACTATACAATGAATTTAAACTTATGCTGTCTGATGCACAGACAAAGTATAGTAAGTTGTATAAAGAGAAGTGGTTATATTATAATGGGAAAGCACCCTCGTCTGTATACGCAGAGAAACCCTTTGATCTTAAGGTATTGAAGGGTGATCTTGATATGTTCATCAATAGTGATGATGATATGTGTCGTTCCAAGCAGAAGATAGACTACCTAGAAACTTGTATAAATTCTATTGATAGGATACTTAAAGAGATCCATAATCGTGGGTTTGCTATTAAGAATACTATTGAAATTGTAAAGTATTATGGGATTCGATGACCACCATCACAAAGAAGAACGAAGTCTTCCTGAAGGTGGAGGCGGAACCTCATCTTCATAAAGAATTAAGTGAGCATTTTCAGTTTGAAGTGCCTGGTGCTAAGTATATGCCAGCAGTCAAACGAAGATACTGGGATGGAAAGATAAGATTGTATTCACCTGGTACTGGTGAGATATATGTTGGTCTATTTGATTACCTTACTGATTACCTAGAGCAAAAGGGGTATGAATATGAGGTTAACGACGATAAATATTATGGTAGACCTGATGAAGTAGAAGATTATGTCACACCTGAAGGCACAGCGGCTTTTGTTCGTGCTCTTAGGCTCCCCTTTAAAGCAAGAGATTACCAGCTTAAAGGAATTTACTCTGCGCTTAAATTTCGTCGCAAGCTTTTACTATCCCCCACGGGATCGGGCAAGTCATTAATAATCTATGCTTTGGTGCGTTGGCACCTGTTGAAAGAGAGGGAGATATTAATTATTGTACCAACTGTGTCTCTAGTAGAGCAGTTGTCTAAAGATTTCCAAGACTATGGTTGGAATACCAATAAGATACACAAAATTAGTGCAGGAGAAGAGAAATATGTCAGCAATCCAGTCGTTATATCAACTTGGCAGTCTATCTATAAGGAACCCCGTAAGTTTTTTGAACGTTTTGATGTCATTATCGGGGATGAAGCACACCTTTATAAAGCTAAGTCACTCACGAGTATTCTTACTAAGTGCTATGGTGCGAAGTATAAGGTAGGATTAACTGGTACCCTAGATGGTATGGAAGCACACCAACTAGTTCTAGAAGGACTGTTTGGTAGGGTAGATAGGGTCACCAAGACAGTAGAATTAATGAAGAAAGGACACCTGACACCACTAAAGGTGAGGGTTGTACTACTAAGACATGGATGGGTACCCTTTGATCACTACCATCAGGAGATGGATTACCTGTGTATGCACACCAGACGTAGTAATTTCATATGTAATCTAGCACTAGATCTAAAGGGAAACACTCTAGTGCTTTTTAATTACATAGAGAAACACGGAGAACCGTTGTGGGAAATGATAAATAATAAGGTAAGTAAAGATCGTAAGATCTTCTTCATACATGGCGGTGTTGATGCTGTAGAAAGAGAGGAAGCACGTACTATATGTGAGAGTGAAAAAGATGCTATAATATTAGCATCCTACGGAACCTTCTCTACTGGTATTAACATTCGTAATCTACACAATGTTATCTTCGCTTCACCTAGCAAGTCTAGGGTAAGGAATTTACAATCTATCGGACGGGTATTGAGGAAGGGTGATAATAAAGCACAGGCAGTATTGTATGATATTGCTGATGACTGCTCTAAAGATCACCAATACAACTACACTTTGAGACATCTTGCCGAGAGGATAAAGATTTACGAAGAAGAGAGTTTTGATTATGAAATAACAAAGGTTAATCTTAAGAGATGACAATCAATTATATTAGACACGAGCAAGAATTCTTTGGTGTTATTAAGATGAAGTCTGGTGAAACCATACTGGGCACCATGATTGCGACAGAGGAAGATGCTTCACCAGGTAAAACTGTATTTTATATACAGGATCCTGCAACACCACACAACCATCAGATTGAAAAGGATGGTCAGACTGGTATGGCAGTAGGACTACTCAAGTGGATGATGTTTTCTGACGAAGAATTCTATATGGTTAACGAAAGTGATGTTGTTACAGTAGCACCTATGTCTATGGAGTCTGTCCTCATGTATAAAATGTGGGTCAGAAAAGAGAAGGGTGGTAATCATTCTGAGGTAGAGATTAAGATCAATAAGAATATGGGATTAGTGGGTAAAGTATCTAACTTTAGAGGTCAATTAGAAGACTTCTGGAAAAGAACTAACTCCGTTGACAATAAGTAAATAATACTATACAATGTATACAGGTGAGATAATCATATGGCAGCCGTGGCAAGAAAACAAAAACAACATTACGTTGACAACAAGAAATTTTTAGCTGAGATAACTAAGTATCGTGAGGCTGTCGATGACGCACGGGCTTTAGACAAAGAGAAACCGAGAATAACACACTACCTAGCAGAATGTTTTCTAAAGATAGCAACACACCTATCATATAGACCAAACTTTATTAACTACATGTATAAAGAAGACATGATCTCTGATGGTGTAGAGAATTGTGTCCAGTATATTGATAACTTTGATCCTGCCAAGTCCAAGAATCCTTTTGCATATTTCACACAGATAATTTACTACGCATTCCTCAGACGTATTGCTAAAGAGAAGCGTCAGATGGATATAAGAGACAAATTAATAGAGAAGAGTGGGTATGAGCAAGTCTTCCACTCAGATAATAATGATGACCACTCTGAGATGAATAGCATCAAGGGTCGTATTGAAACAAACATGAGAAACTGATGTCTGATTTATGGGCTGGTTATAGATCAGCAGTTTTTGACATGTTCCCTGACTTGGTTTTTGAATCTAACCATGCAACTTGGGAAAATAAGAAAGGCACTAAGTTAACTGCTGACCTATACTCAGGTCAGTATTTTATTAAGTCTAGGCACGTTGATATATGGGACGGAAAGAAGCTTAATATACACAATAATATCATCTATCCTAAGACTGGTGCTAATGTCCCCTGTTTTGGTATGGATCTGATGGGATTCAGTGAGAAGAAAGTCATAATAGTATTTGATTTCCAGCATCCAGTAGAGAATTTCCTATTAAAGGTACCACCATTACCTAAAGCAGAAGGTACCTATCGTTTCTTTGAGCCAGGTAATCATTTCTCTGAGAATATATTTGTAAGATACTGTGATGCAGCTAGTGTTGATGTATATCTACCAACGTTTAGATACTATCTGTCTCTATACAAGGAGATGATAGAAGAAGCAAAACCTACTGGCACTGACACCAGTTTGTATAGAGATTTTGATAGTTATATGATAAGATTAGACCCTATTTCAGGGTATCTAGGGGCTGCTTTCGGGAAGGAAGAGTCTGACAAATTGATTAAAGAATTCTTTTTTAGTTATGCATAGAGATTTTGCACAAGATGTAGCAATGCTTCTGTCTTTTACTATGCAGGATCTACCTGGCGTGGAGAAGATAGAGAGTCCTTTAAAGGAAGTGAAGAAGGAAGGGTTGATCATCAAGAATACCATGTATAAATCACCTGTCTTAAGGAAGATGCACCTTGAGTTGGCAGAGATTAATGACATGAAGATACTACACTGTGTCTTATTTCCTGATCCTCATTACAAACTACCTATATTTGGGTGTGATATTGTTGCTACTGAGAAGACAGTGACTGCTGCTATCGTTGATGTATCTCCTGTGCATGGAGTGCCAGATGAATTCTATACTAAGATAAGAGAATTGAGTAATGAATATCATTTCAAGGGTAGAAGACCACTACCATTGTGGGGTGATGAAATCTTCTCACCTTACTGTAAGTTTACAAGACTGAGTGAGGAGATAGATATAGCAAACTTCTATTGTATTATCCTCCATTACCTTGGAGCATTCCGTGAGGCAGTATTAGATGCTAAGAAGGATACCTTCTGGGTTGATGTGATGAAGAGACTTGATGATCAGGTATGGTATTGTCAGCAGCAGAAGAAAAATGATAAGACACGTGGTATATTAGAGAAATGGTTTGACAAGGAGTTTGCAGACATGTATATGAATGAGGTATTATTCGATGAGCCAGCAATTAAGTAGATCTAAAGACAGCACTGTCCATAAACTATTCTATACACCTGTATATCAGGGTCATATAGATCCTCCTGAAGGTCTGCATGAGATGTTGCAAGAGAAGTATAAACAATGTCATAAGGCAGCATGGGCATCAGAATCTAACCTCTCTACTGGTGAGTTGGGTATGGATCTAATGAAAGAACCTCTGGTTGCTGAGGTTATAAACGTAATGATGGGTGCTGTGATAGAGTATTGGGATCAACACTTACACTTTGCACCTGCTCAGATAGAACCTACCTCATGTTGGTCTAACATACACCAGAAAGGTGACTGGACTGGAGAGCACTCTCATTCCAGTGGTATGTTTGGATGTCATATAGCATCTGTATACTATTTGGAGAAGGGTGAGGGTGGTGATATTCAACTCTGTGATCCATTGGATTATATTCGTAGGTTGACTCCCTTGCAAGAAGACCACGGTGATGCTATCATATCTGAGACCTTGCCAACTAGGACAGGAGACTTCCTATTATTTCCTGGTTGGATACGGCATCGCACAGAGTTTGCAACTAGTAGAAGGCAAGCAATTAGTATAAACTTTAACGGAAACATTGTATGAAAGTACTTCTAATAACTGATCAGCATTTCGGAGTGAGGAATGATAATCAGCATTATGTTGATAGGTACCGTAGATTTTATACAGAAACAGTTCTACCTAAGATTGATGAAGAAGGTATCACAGAAGTATTATGTCTAGGTGATACATTTGATAGAAGAAAGGGAGTTAATTTCTCCTCCCTAGAAGCAGCAAAAGAGATGTGGTTTAGACCCCTTGCTGACAGAGGAATTAAAATGACAATGTTGCTAGGAAACCATGACATCTATTTCAAAAATACTCTCCGTGTTAATAGCCCTGAGCTTCTTCTTGGGGAGTTTGATAATATTGAGATCATTTATTGTCCAGGTGAGAGGCTTATAGGTGGCACTAAGATGATGCTTATCCCTTGGATCTGTGATGAAAACCGTACAGCATGTATGGAAGCAATCAGGGATACCGATGCTAAGTATTGTATGGGTCATTTTGAATTGAATGGTTTCGATCCGATACCTGGTTATACTATGGATCATGGTGATGACCCAAACCTTTTAAAGAAGTTTAAGATGGTGTGCTCAGGTCACTATCATTTTAAAAGTACGAAGGCAAATATTAGTTACCTAGGTAACCCTTGTCAGTTATACTGGAATGATTACCAGTCAAAAAGAGGGTTTCATATTCTAAATAATGGTGAGTTGGAATTCTATGAGAATCCTTTCAAGACTTTTCATAAAATATATTACAACGACAAGTTAAATCTATCACCAAAAGAGATTAAAGACCTTGACGGAATGTATGTAAAGGTTATAGTAGAGGAGAAGAATGATCAAGTTAAGTTTGATAGTGTAGTCCGCAGACTGCAAGCTGCTGATCTAGCAGACCTTAAGATCATTGAGGATATGTCATATGAATTGGATGATGTTGATGATGATATTGAGATTGAGGACACATTGACTATACTAGAGCAGTGTGTATCTGACTTTGATAATAAAGAAGGTATATTTAAGATACTAAAATCACTATACATGGAGGCTGTGGAGGTCTAATGTTTGTGCTACTAGACAAAAAGACTGGTGGTGTGTATGCTGTAAGGGATGACAACCACACTGAACGTGTTGTCCAGATATTTCTTGACAGAGATGATGCTGTACGTTATTATCAGATGTTGAAAGCTGACAGCTATCCTAGGAAACTATCTGTCCAAGAGATAGAAGAGGATCAAGTGAAGGAAAACTGCACGATGCATGGATATGCATTCAGTTTCATCAGTCCTGACGATTTTGTTATACCACCGCCACAAGATTGAATGATCGTATTTGAAAAGATTCGTTGGAAGAATTTCCTATCTACAGGTAACTCTTTCACAGAGGTGAATATTACTGATTCTCAATCACATCTGGTCGTAGGACCTAATGGTGCAGGGAAATCTACTATGTTAGATGCTCTGTGCTTTGTTTTGTTCAACAAACCATTTAGAAAGATCAGTAAGGGTCAGTTAATTAATAGTATAAATGAAAGAGAGACGGTAGTAGAGATAGAATTCAGGATAGGTGGAGTAAATTACAAAGTTATTAGGGGGATTAAACCAAATGTATTTGAAATTTATAGAAACGATAAACTACTTGATCAGGATGCTGCAACCAAGGACAGCCAAAAGTATCTTGAGCAATCAATTATCAAGTTCAACTACAAGTCATTCACACAGGTTGTCATCCTTGGTTCATCCACATTTGTCCCCTTCATGCAACTCAATGCCCCTGTCAGGAGAGAAGTTATTGAAGATCTACTCGATATCCAGATCTTCTCAAGAATGAATAACATCCTTAAGGATCGTATGAAGGATGCGAGAGAGACCCTTAAGGACTGTGATCATGAGTTAGCAATGTCAGAGAGGAGTATGGATCTCCAACGGAAGACTATTTCTAACATGGAGAAGATGAGTGATGAGCATAAAGAGAAGATGATGAAGAGAATGGGTGAGGTAGACCATAGAATACGTGAAAATCAGGATGAAGCAGAGGAATATGGTAAGAAGATAGGTCGAATGTCAGACATACAGAAAGAGTATGATGAGATGAAGGACATGAGGGTAAGGATTCAGGGTAATTTAGAGAAGTCAGAGAAGGATATCAAGTTTTTATGGGAGAATGACACCTGTCCTACTTGTTCAAGACCACTAGATGAGAAACATATACTAGTTGATGAGGCACAGGAGAGACAGGAGAAGTTTAGTAAGGGTGTTGCTGTCATTACTGACGCACTTAACCGAGGACATCAGCAAATAACAGAGTTAAGATCATTTGCAGACAAGATAAATGCTAATAATCATGAGATTAAGGCACTTCAAAAGGAAATGAATCAGTTGTTGAAGGATGTCAATGCAGAAACACCTAACATCGATGATGAGAGAGCAATATTAGAGCAGTATGAGGATAAACATTCGGCCATTTCACATGACTGTGCTGAGGTACATAAGGAGCATGACAATTTGAAGGTGGTTGGTACCTTATTGAAGGACTCTGGGATAAAAAGTAAGATCATTAGCAAATTTGTACCAATTATTAACAAAAGTATAAATAAATACTTACAATCAATGGACTTCTTCGTCAACTTCACCCTTGATGAGGAGTTTAATGAAGTTATTAAGAGTAGATTCCGTGATGACTTCTCCTATGCATCCTTTTCAGAGGGTGAGAAGCAAAAGATTGACCTAGCACTGCTCTTTACATGGAGAGACGTTGCTAAGCTCAAGAATTCTGCTGCAACCAACCTCCTTATCCTTGATGAGGTGTTTGATTCCTCTCTGGATGACCAAGCAACCGATGAATTGATGAAGATTCTGAAGGGATTGGGTGAGAATGTTAATTTATTTGTCATTTCCCACAAAGGAGAGCTACTTCTTGATAAATTTGAGAAAACCCTCCGTTTCGATAAGGTCAATGATTTTTCCAAACTGGCAGCATCATAGTAAGAAGGATGCTAAACGGACGTTGAAACCTCAAGCACTGAGGTCCGCCCGTGAAAGACGAAGACACTTAAAGAAGTGTCTACTTGGACCCCCAAAGCACCCTAGGGGGTCTTATACTGTTCATATACACACGAGATCACATGCAGAATCAAGAAGTTAAAGGAAACTTAGCAAGACTACTAGCAACGGAGAACCTTATCGTTGAGCATAGGGTAGTAGAGACTGCATCCTTTGATGTTGATCGCAGAGTATTGGTTCTACCCATCTGGAATGTGTCTAGCACCGTATATAATATGCTAGTGGGTCATGAGGTAGGTCATGCACTCTTCACACCCAACAAAGACTGGGGTGATCTATCAATACCTAAGTCTTACATCAATATTACAGAGGACGCACGTATAGAGAAGTTGATGAAGAGAAAATTCCCTGGTCTTGCTAAGGATTTCTTCAAAGGATACTCACAACTGAATGATCAGGACTTCTTTGATCTCCAAGACACAGAAATCGCTAAGTTAAATCTTATAGACAGAATTAATCTACATTATAAGGTAGGATCATATCAATTGATACCATTTAATGACGCTGAGATAGGTCTCAGAGACGCTGTAGGTGGCACGGAAACATTTGAAGAGGCAGTTGCTATTGCAGAAGCAATTTATGAGTATGAAAGAGCAAAGAAAGAAGAGGAGAAAGTATCGTCACTCGCTGGTAAAAAGGATACTGAAGACCTTAATATAGAGGGCATTCCTGGTGATAGTTCATCAGAAAAACAGGGTGAAGAGGGTCCAGGAGCACAGAGTGAGCAACAAGAAGAGTCTGAAGAAGGTGAATTTGAGGGTAAGAGTAATGAAGATTTACTTGAAGAGTTACTAGGTGGTGATGAAGCAGGTGATCTAGACTCTAAGACTGACAAAGCACTAGCACAAAACTTAGCAGACCAAGCAAGTAAGCAAGAGCAAGATCGTCCTAAGTATCTTGAGGTTGATAGTGTAGACCTTAAGCATCATGTGATAGATTCTCATACTATAAACAAACTATCTCATGAGTATTGGGGTAATGCTCAGTTTACTGACCCAAACAATGACTTCTACAGGACACTTGACTTCAGTGTTGTTGATGCTGAGTATCGTAAGTTTAAAAGAGAGTGCTCACGTGAGGTAAACTATCTCTCTAAAGAATTTGAGATGAAGAAAGCAGCATCTGCATATGCTAGAGAGCAAATTGCAAAGACTGGTGTCCTTGATACTGCTAAACTTCATACCTATAAGTTTAATGATGACATCTTTAAGAAGGTAACAGTAAGAAAGGATGGTAAGAATCATGGATTGATCTTCTTACTAGACTGGTCTGGATCTATGGCAGAGTATATTCATGACACAATGAAGCAGTTGCTTTCATTATGTTTCTTCTGTCGTAAATCAAACATTCCATTTGATGTTTATGCATTTGTGCAGGATGGACAGTACTTCCCTGAGCAACACAACAGAGATGATTGGAAAGGAAGAGTTGATACATTCTATGTCCCAGATCATTTCTTCTTATTAAACTACTTAAACAATAAGTTAAACAGTGCTACCTTTGATAAGTATGCACGTGACTTATGGAGAGTGACATACATGTATGAGTCACGTTATGGAATGATGAGAAAGCAGTGGGACTGGACTAATCCTAATCCAACTCCTGATGCTATTCCTAATCACTTACAGTTGGGTGGCACTCCTCTTAATGAAGCAGTTGCTTGTCTTCAAACTATCATCCCAGAATTCCAAGCAAGGAATAAGGTTGAGAAAGTGCATGTATCTATCTTATCTGATGGTGAAGCAGCATACTCTGCACAGTGGGTAGAGACTGAGTGGAATGGTAAGAAACAATTACATAGATCTTCTATCAGATATAATACATTCATTAGAGATAGGAGATCTGTAGGACTTATGCACCAACTCATAATCAAGAATGGCACTGGCACCACTAAGCAGTTACTACAATATCTTAAAGGTAGATTCCCTCAGTGTAATTTCTTAGGGTTTAGAATCTGCACACCTCGTGATCTCTATAGGTATCTTGGTCAAGAGATTCCTTATGAGAAGGTGCACATCTATAAGAATCAGTGGACTAAAAACAAGTCATGCTGTGCATCTATACTAGGATTCCAAGAGATATACTTCATGTCTTCTAAGAATTTGAATGTAGACACTGAGTTTGATCCTAAGTCTGACTCTAAGGCAGATATTAAGAGAGCATTTACTAAGTCTCTTAAGAATAAAGCAAACAATAAGAAGATATTATCTTCATTCATTGCACAGATAGCATGATCCTATTCAAGCAAGACCATTATAAAGTTAATGTTTCTTGGGATGATGTGATAAAGAAGCTAGATAGTGAGTTCACCGAGGGTTCTCACTATCTTCAAGTTTCTGGACCGCCATCAGAGTTTCATCCGAGAGTTGGCGTTGTATGTCATAACAATCATTTTCCTGGTAGTATTGGTGATCTAGTGAGGTTAGTACAACCTGACCTTGAATCTAAATATGATTACTGTGACGTTGATATGTACGTTTCATTCTGTAAAGATGCTTGCAGTCATGGTAGACACTGTGACGACAAGGATGTTTTAATTGTACAAGCAATAGGGAGAATGGAGTATGGATTCGATGATGGGAGAATATTTGTGTTGGATCCTGGCGATAGTATATTCATACCAGAAGGGGTATATCACAACCCTACTGTCCACAGTCCAAGAGCAACAGTTAGTTTTGGATTACTATGAATATATTCGCAGTAGATGAGGAGCCAGCACTAGCAGCATTCCAATTACCAGACAAATACATTGTCAAGATGCCAGTAGAGACTGCACAGATCATTGCATTGGTCTTTTCTAAGTGGCATTGGAATGTAGGACCAGTATTTAAAGCAAATAATGAGGTCTATAACGTGGAGAAGGGTGCGTTTAGAAACCACCCATGCACTAAGTGGGCAGCAGAGAATGATGATAATTTACAGTGGTTATTCCAACATGGTATATCATTATGTAATGAATATGAGTCTAGATATGGTAAGAAACATGCTTGTGAGAGGAGTATAAGACTCGCTGCTCTAACTCAGATGGATAATGGATGCCCTGAGCATCACACTCCATTTGTTAGGGCAATGCCTGATGCTCTAAAGTATCGTGATGACATTGATACTGTCACTGCATACAGGATGTACCTCAGCACTAAGCCATGGGTCTTAGATAATTACCGTGTGCCAGAGAACAAACCGTCATGGCTACCTGCACAACCCCTTGATCTTGGACTATAATAAGTGTATACAAAACAAAGACATCAATGCCTGTAAAAGTTAACGTCACTACCGAAGACATTAGAGACTACCTAGTAGGAGAATTCGGAGTAAATGTAAAGACACCTGAATTACTTAATGCATGTGACCATTTCGGTCTTGCATACCAAACAGTATCAAAATACATCAACAAATATAAAGTTAAAAGAGGGGTCTGGGATCTAACAGTGGCCGAAGCAAAGCAGCAACTAGAGAAGACAGTATCCTTAGTTGCAACTGAGGTTAAGTCACTAATACCAGAGAAGGATAACCACTTCGTACCCTTTGGTAACTTCAATGACTTAAAGAAAGTCTTAACATCTAAGGTATTCTATCCTATATTCATCACTGGTCTATCAGGTAACGGTAAGACCTTTGGTGTAGAGCAAGCCTGTGCTCAGGCAAAGAGGGATCTTATCCGTGTAAACATTACTGTGGAGACTGATGAAGACGATCTTATTGGTGGGTTTAGGCTTGTGGATGGGAACACAGTTTGGCATAATGGACCTGTCATTGAAGCACTGGAGAGAGGATCAGTCTTGTTACTCGACGAAATTGACCTTGCTTCTAATAAAATCCTCTGCTTACAATCCATCCTTGAGGGCAACGGTGTGTTCCTAAAGAAGGTTGGTCGTTATGTAAGACCTGCTGAGGGATTCACAGTGGTTGCTACTGCTAACACTAAGGGTAAAGGATCCGAGGACGGACGATTCATAGGTACAAATGTATTAAATGAAGCATTCTTAGAGAGATTCCCCATCACCTTAGAGCAAGAGTATCCTTCTGCTAAGACAGAGATCAGAATGCTCAATAACTATTGTAAGGAGTTGGATTGTTGTGATGATAAATACATTGCCAACTTAACTACATGGGCAGAGATTATCAGGAAGACCTTTAATGACGGTGGCACTGATGAAGTTATCTCTACACGTAGATTAGTGCATATTATTCGTGCTTATGCTATCTTTAGTGATAGGGTAAAGGCAATCAAGGTGTGTCTAAATCGTTTTGATGACGAGACAAAGCAGTCATTCTTAGAATTATATGATAAGATAGACAATGAGGTGGACATCGAGAACCTTGACACGGTACTAGCAAACTGATATGATACCAGTATGAAATACAGAGAAGACGATACGATCAAGGTGGTGCAGGATTACATATCCAGCACCTACCGATCACACTACTCTAACGAAGAGAAGGGGGTCCAAACTCTAGACCTCCTTGAGGCAATAGGATCAGCAGAGCACTTCTGTCAATCCAATATCATTAAGTATGCATCTCGTTACAAAAAGAAGAGTCAGCATAAGAGTGACGTGCTAAAAATCATTCACTATGCTATACTATTATATTATTTCTCAGGTACCTCATACCCTGATGATAAGACCGTCGCAGAACCCACTCCCGCAGAATTTATAGATTATGACTAATACCAATCGACCAACTGGCATTCAAGAAGGAGGTGTCCCAGTCGATTTCAAGACTAACATCTCACTGAGTAAGAAGACTATTGAAATTCTTCGTAACTTCAGTACGATTAATAAGTCATTGATCATTGAGCCTGGTAAGTTTATCCAAACTATGTCGGTCAATAAGAATATTATTGCACAGGCACAGATTACAGAGCATATACCTGAGCAGATGGCGATCTATGATCTACCATTGTTCTTAGGAGCACTGTCTCTATTCAAAAGCCCAGTGTTATTCTTCCCAGATAAGAAGAAGGTCATCATTTATGATGAGGATACTAAGGGTAAGACTACATTCTATTACAGTGACCCTGAGATCATTGTAACTGCACCAGAGTTTAATCCTAATCTTCCTGAGCAGGAGTTTATGTTTGACTTACCTCAGACTGATATCACACAGTTGATGCAGGCTGCTAAGGTATATGGTGTAGAAGATCTATGCATCAATGGATACCAAGGTGAGTATAGTATATGTGTAAGAGACAAGAAGAATACTACTTCTAATGTATTCTCATTACCTCTTAAGAAGATTAACTTCAATCAGGGTCTTGATGAGAAGACTGGTCAACCATATAAACTTACTCCAGAGCGTCAGACATTCTGCTTCTGCTTTAAGGTAGAGAATCTTAAGTTGATTGATGCAACTTATCACGTGACACTTAGCAATAAAAACATTGCTAACTTTAATTCACTGTCACACAGTAACATTAACTACTTTATAGCACTGGAGCCTAAGTAATGTTTTTATGGGTAGAGAAGTATCGACCAACTACAATTGAAGAATGCATCCTACCTGAAGATACTAAAGCAGTATTCAAAGGATTCCTAGAGCAAGGGGAGATTCCAAACCTCTTGCTCTCTGGATCTGCGGGGGTAGGTAAAACCACAATTGCTAAGGCATTATGTGATGAGTTAGGAGCAGATAGTTATGTCATTAATGGGTCTGATGAGGGTAGATTCCTGGACACTGTACGCAATCAGGCAAAGACCTTTGCTTCTACTGTTTCTCTTACATCTGAATCAAGTCATAAAGTTATCATTGTGGATGAGGCAGATAATACAACGCCAGATGTCCAACTATTATTACGTGCGTCGATTGAGGAGTTTCAAAAGAACTGCAGGTTCATATTCACGTGTAACTATAAGAATAAAATCATAGCACCACTGCATAGTAGGTGCTCAGTAGTTGATTTTGGTATTAAAAAAGACAAACAGAAGCTTGCTGCTGCATTCTTTGGTAGAGTGTGTGAGATCCTTAAGAAGGAGAGTATTAAGTTTGAAGAGAAGGTAGTAGCAGAGGTAGTAACAAAGTATTTTCCAGACTTCCGTAGGACTCTGAATGAATTGCAGAGATATTCTGCTACAGGTGCTATAGATGCTGGTATATTATCTTCTGGTCAGGAGTTTAGTGTAGAGAAAGTAGTAGGTCACCTTCGTAAGAAGGAGTTTACTAACATGAAGAAGTGGGTTGCTCAGAATATGGACAACGAACCACAAGTTATCATGAGGAAAATATATGATAACCTTTATAACTATTTTGATCCCAAGTCTATCCCTGAAGCAGTGTTGATCATCTCTGAGTATCAATACAAGTCTTCCTTTGTGGTAGATCAGGAGATTAATCTCGTCGCATTTATGACAGAGTTAATGATGAGGTGTGACTACAAATGATTCCAATAGAAGTAATACCTTATGAGGATCCAACACCTATCGTAAGACAAGCACAACAAGCAACTAAGGAGGACTATCCTTGGTGGTGGAATGAGCATGGATGTGAAGGCACATGGTGGCCACCTGAGTTGGGAGAAGTATGTAGAGACTTAACATGAGACAGGACTATCAGACACAACCTATGTTTCCTATCAGGTGCTTTAGTTTTAAGGCACCTGTTGGTCTGACTAAGGATACTCTAGCGAAAGCAGAGAAGATGGCATATAAAAATTATAATGCTGAGTATGG
>Ga0209404_10001307_pt1 | contig 17091 bp, 16 predicted proteins | sample TroAtlMetagenome_2_FD_187447 | JGI IMG/M metagenome (GOLD analysis project Ga0209404, IMG submission 187447) | Marine eukaryotic phytoplankton communities from Atlantic Ocean - Tropical Atlantic ANT8 Metagenome (SPAdes) (version 2) | ecosystem: Environmental > Aquatic > Marine > Oceanic...
CCTGGGAAGTGACAATCAAAAAACCAAAGGTCAGGCGTAATGTCTAACTCAGCAATTATTTCACCTTTTCCATGTTCACCGCCATCTTCAGTTATAGAAACGACACGATCCATCATCAACATGTTAGGGGCGGGTAGTTGGCTGTTACCAGGACCGAACATTTCACCGCGGCTACATGCTAATAAATCTTCTTTGTTAAAACTATTTTTTCTGTCTGACATTCCCAACTCGTTGTTTTTTAAATTCGCGGTGCTAATTTAGCGAACACTTGTACGCTAAACAACTCCGAACAGTCATTTTTCTAAATAAAAACGCGTGTTAAACTCGAACTACTAACGAGCTAGTGATTACTATGACAGAAAATACGAAAAACAGCACAATAAAAGAGAAGGCAAAAGCGAATGCTGATAAGCAACGCCGCTTTCGAGAACGTCAACGAGATGCAGGGAAAAAGCTTGTAAGAGGCTATGTTTCTCCAGAAGCTAAGCTTTGCTACGATGAAATACGAGAGAAAACAGGGTGGAGTGATAGTGAAGCCGTGTCTAACTCAGTACGTTTGATGTATGCGGCTTACAAATGCGGCCAAATTAAATTGCTTAATGAGTGGTTACGTAAAAACAACCGATAACCCATTTTTACTACCTTTAGCAGGGTTACACGTAACCGAAGCGGCAGAATTTAATGCTCGCAGGCTACGCATAACTTGAAAAGGAGCTGACTAATTGTGCATGTTATTGTGACAAGTAATGGCGTCAGCCTAGCCACTTTGCACAGAACTCACCATTGGGGTCGTAAATTTCGGTTTGCTTCTGCAAATTAAATTGCCGATTCTCACGAGGGTCTGTACCTACACCTGCCAAATAAAGCCAATTTCCCCAATTGCTAGCCACATCATAATCCAGCAATTGGCTTTCGAACCAAGCCGCGCCGTAGCGCCAATCTTGCCTGAGTTCATTCACAAAGCAACTTGCCACCAACTGTCGACCTCGATTAGACATATAACCCGTAACAGCCAGCTGGCGCATACACGCATCCACAATGGGATATCCCGTTTGCCCATTACACCAACTGACAAAGACTTGAGGGTCGTGGCTGGTATTTGGCATTTTTGATTTTATGCCATCGAATTGAAACCATTTAGGCCCAAACTTTTGTTGAAGCCAATAAAAATACTCACGCCAAAGCAACTCAAAATAAATCCAATAGGTTGAGTCATTCTTAACTACGTTTTGTTCGTACTTCTTCACTTCTTGAATGACATATCGTGCCGACAGCGCACCCGTGGCTAACCAAGGTGATAGTTTAGTGCTGTCACGCCAACTATCTAACGCATTTCGTGTTTCTTTATAACTAGCTGCCACTTTCCATTCGAACAAATAACTGTTTAAGTGAGAGTGTGCGGCCTCTTCGCCTCCAACGAATGTCCCTTCTGCTTGATTACGGGAAGGGCAACGGTTGAGCGTATATCGGCTTTTTGTGTCGATATATGGCGTGAAAGGGCTAGGCAATGCGGTTAAGGTCGCTACAGGGTCGCAAGGCTTTATTGCAGATTCTATTTTACGCTTAAAAGGGGTGAAGACATCTGGCATGACTTCAAGATTAAAAGGAAGGTCATCTTGATTAAACAGTGAGCTAGATTCGCCCAATACTATTTCTATATTGGGGAAAAAACGAGAAACAGCTTCGACTTCTCTGCGCTCGTTATAGCCGCCATGCGCGGTAACACCAAAGTGCGTATAGGCATTAGATGAAAGCAAAGACACAAGTAGTTCAGGTGTTTGGCCCTTTAAGGTCAAAATAGAGTGACCCAAAGCGCTCGCTTTTTCGTTTAATGCTTCTATTGTATCTATAAGAAAATTAAAACGATGTTCACCAACGGGTTGTATACCGTAGGAGTTCGGTACAAACCAGCTGTCATCAATAATATACAGCAGCGTTAATTCGTCTACCTGCTGACAAAGCGATGATAGCGCCACTTGGTCGTGAAAACGCAGATCGTGGCGAAACCAAAACAGGCCTCTAGTAGGTGTTGTTGAATCACGTATCACATGATTATCCAGTAACATAGGGTTCCCTCCCTTATACCTTTTTTTGGGGTAAACGGATCCTGCTTTCTGCGATTATCGTATCATACGCATGCGCAAGTGTTTATATATCGTTCAATAAAAGGGCTAACCGTGACAGTGCCAGTGTCGATAATGTGGTTCAGACAGGACCTTAGAGTAAAAGATAACCCCGCGTTAAATGCAGCCTGTGATGAGGGAAAAATAATCCCGATTTACATTTACGATGACAATGCACCTGATGGTAGAGCATTGGGAGGCGCAAGCAATTGGTGGTTACATCATTCGTTGAATTCATTGAACGACAGATTAAACGGTCATTTAAAAGTATTCAAAGGCGATCCTAAAGCGCTTATCCCCGCATTAATGGAAGCCTATGAAGCGAAAGGCATCTATTGGAATCGGTGTTATGAGCCTTGGCAAATTAATCGAGATAAAGCCATTAAAAAGCAGCTCTTAGATAATGAATTTGAGGCGCATAGTAGTAATGGTAGTTTGCTGTGGGAACCGATGAAGGTGCTAAAAAAAGACGGCACTCCATACCGAGTTTTCACCCCGTATTATCGAAAAGGTTGTTTAAACGTTGAGCCTCCACGCTACCCTCAGGCGCCGCCAGCTCGCATTACATACGCCGATGTGGATGATAGTAAGAACAGTAAAACTTACCGCCCTTGCGGTATAGATGCACTGAACTTACTTCCATCACTTGATTGGGACAGTGAATTTAAGAATCACTGGAAACCGGGTGAAGACGGTGCGGCTGACAATTTACAGAATTTCATTGAGCACTCTGCGCGTAAATATAAAGATGCGCGAGATATTCCATCAATGAATGGAACGTCTCATCTGTCACCTCATCTGCACTTTGGCGAGGTATCGCCTAATCAAGCGTGGTATGCCATTAAAGATAGATTTGAAACCACTGAAGATAAAAGCATAGACACGTACTTAAGTGAATTAGGCTGGCGCGAGTTCAGTTACTATTTGCTGTACCATTTTCCAACCATACCGAATAAAAACTTCAACGATAAGTTTGATAAATTCAATTGGCGACGTGATGCCAAATCTCTTAAAGCCTGGCAAAAAGGGCAAACCGGTATTCCTATTGTGGATGCGGGCATGCGCGAGTTATGGCAAACGGGGTATATGCACAATCGCGTTCGTATGATTGTAGGCTCGTTCTTAGTCAAAAACCTGCTTATAAGCTGGCACGAAGGCGAGCGCTGGTTTTGGGATTGCCTTGTAGACGCTGATTTAGCCAGCAATACCGCAGGTTGGCAATGGGTAGCAGGCACCGGCGCTGACGCTGCACCGTATTTCAGAATTTTTAACCCATTACTACAAGGCGAGAAATTCGATAAACAAGGCAAATACGTAAGAAAGTACTGCCCTGAACTTGCCGACCTTCCCGATAAGTACATACACAAACCTTGGGATGCACCACCGGTTATTGCTAAAGATGCTGGTGTCCATTTAGGTGATAATTATCCTAAACCCATTGTAGATTTAAAAGCATCGAGGCAGCGTGCCCTTGACGCATTTCAAGCTTTGAAAGAGTAGGGTACCCATGGCTTCTTTAATACTTATTTTAGGTGACCAGCTTACTCACAATTTGCCTGTACTAGAAAACGCGACAAAAACGAAAGACACCGTACTGATGGCCGAAGTGCGGGAAGAAGCTACCTACGTTAAGCATCATAAAAAGAAAATTGTTTTTCTTTTTAGTGCAATGCGGCATTTCGCAAAAGCATTAAAGGAAGACAATTTCAACGTTAGTTATATTGAATATAACGATGAAACAAATCAAGGTAGTTTGCTAGAACAGGTTAAACACGCGCTAGCACACGGTGAGTACGACAGTGTGAAAGTGACATCGCCGGGTGAATACCGCTTGCTAAAAAGCATGCAGCAATGGGAGCAAACCTTAGGTGTACCGGTCTGTATTATCAATGACTCTCGTTTTCTAGCTAGCCCTCAAGAATTTAGTGATTGGGCGAATGACAGAAAGCAATTGCGTATGGAGTTTTTCTATCGAGAGATGCGAAGAAAGCATGGCATCTTAATGGAAGATAAAAACCCTATTGGTGGGAAATGGAATTACGACTCTCAAAATCGTGAGCCCATGCCAGCAGGTACAAATGTGCCGACCCACACACAATTCAAAATAGATGCGATTACCCAAGACGTTATTGATTTAGTTGAAAACGAGTTCGGTGATCATTTTGGTGACATTAGTCCGTTTCATTTTGCCGTTACCCGTGACGATGCGCTTACGGTACTAAACGATTTTATTGAAGAACGCTTACCCCATTTTGGTCAATACCAAGATGCCATGGTTGAAGGTAAGCCGTGGTTGTATCATTCTCATATCGCCTTTTATTTAAACTGTGGTTTGTTAAGTCCTAAAGAAGCCATTAGTGCTGCGGAATCGGCTTATTACGCAGGCACGGCACCACTTAACTCGGTTGAAGGTTTTATACGCCAAATACTGGGGTGGCGAGAATTTGTGAGGGGGTTTTATTGGCACTTTATGCCTGGCCTTAAGAGCGATAATTATTTCAACAATGATCGTTCACTGCCTGATTTCTTTTGGGATGGGCAAACCAATATGAACTGCATGCGTCAATGCATAAAGGAAACTCAGGCAAATGCGTATGCTCACCACATTCAGCGATTAATGGTACTAGGCAACTTTTGTCTTTTAACCGGATTATCACCCGATGAGGTTCAGCAGTGGTACTTGTTGGTTTATGCCGATGCATATGAGTGGGTAGAACTGCCAAATGTAGCAGGCATGATTTTATACAGTGATGGCGGCCAGCTCGCGAGTAAGCCTTATGTCGCAAGTGGAAGTTACATTAATAAAATGTCGAACTACTGCAAAAACTGCGGATATCAAGTAAGTAAAAAGACTGGCCCGAAGGCATGCCCGTTTAATTACTTATACTGGCATTTCATTGATAAGCACAAAGAAAAATTAAGCGGCAACCCAAGAATGGCTATGATGTATAAAACCTATGGTCGAATGAAAGATGAAAACATCGATGCGATGAAAGACAGTGCGACCCTCTTTTTAACCAAATTATCCAAAAATGAAGAAGTCTGATCTACCAAGTAAAATGTGCCCTGTGTGCAACAGGCCTTTTACTTGGCGTAAGAAATGGGAGAAAAATTGGGATAATGTAGTTTACTGTTCTAAACGTTGTGCCGGTAACAAACGTATGAAATAGAAACTTCTGACTATAATTATAAAAAATAAAGGACACGAGTTCATGGATGCGCCTATTACGGTAGATAGATTGCGGTTTTTGCTATTTAGTTTGAAAGAGAAGCTATGGGTAAAGCCTTTATCATTATGCTTGTTGTCTATTGCTGCTGTTTTCGCTTCGAAACTGGCAGACGGTACGGCACTTGCGCAGCACCTTCCTACAGTTGAACAAGCCTCGGTTGAAACTTTGTTGTCCATTATGGCATCAAGCATGTTGGTCATAGCGACATTTTCAGCTGGCACTATGGTAAGTGCCTATTCATCTGCCAGTAGGTCATCCACGCCGCGTTCGGTGAGTTTAATCATCTCTGATGATGCCTCACAAAATGCACTGTCTACTTTTGTCGGCGCGTTTATCTTTAGCGTAGTCGCCATAACCGTCTCTAGTAACAACTTTTTCGAAGACGCTGGAATATTTCTTCTTTTTTGTCTTACCTGTTTAGTCTTTGCCATCGTCATTCTTACGTTTATCCGCTGGGTAGACAGTGTAGCCAGGCTAGGCCGTGTGGGTTCAACAGTACAAAAAGTTGAAGCTGCCGCAATGCGAGCCATTAATCATCGGTTGTCCACGCCACGACTCGGCGGTAAGCAGCAGCCAAAAAGCGTGAAAGAGCAGGGCGGTGATACCTCAAAATACCAAACCCTAACAACCGATAGCATTGGCTATGTTCAAATGGTTGATATGGCAAAAGTACAAGCCTGGGCTGAAGAGCAAGGTACTCAAGTACACATCGCCATGTTACCTGGGCAATTTTGTACACCCGATAGGCCGCTGTGCTATATAGAAAGCGTTAAGCAGAAACATTCCGTGGATAACAGCAAAAATAAAAGCAGTGACAAAGTTGACGGACAAAATGATGGAAATGATGAGGGCAAAAGTAATGAGAAAAGCGATAAAGCCGCACTGCTTTCGGCATTTCAAATTGGAAGCGAACGGTCTTTTGAAGCCGACCCAAGATATGGCTTAGTGGTATTATCAGAAATAGCATCCCGTGCACTTTCGCCTTCGGTTAATGACCCGGGTACGGCCATTAGTATTCTTGGTAGTTATGCTCGGCTGTTTATTCAATGGGCGCAAAAAGAAGTTGAAAATGAAGCCGACGATATCAAATACCACAACGTAACCGTACCTAATATTAGCACTGAAGATATGTTTGATGACGCTTTTACTGGAGTTGCTCGAGATGGCGCATCTATGATTGAGGTTTCCATAAGAATGCAGAAAACCTTAGATGCCATTGCTAAAACTAGTAACGGTAAAGTCTCCACCGCAGCAACTGAACACGCCAAAACAGCCTATGAGCGCAGTATTAATGCATTAACCTATGAGGGCGATAAAGAAGCGTTAAATGCCATAGTGAACAAACTAAATCAAAAAAACTCTAATCCATAGAAATACTAATTTAAGCATTTAGTAATGTAATATTTAATTTCGAATAATATACTTTTAAATATGTGCACTGTATGAATCGGATTGAGGTGGTGTTTAATGAGCACAGAAGACGAAGGTAACAACCAACATATAGAAAACGTTATAGCATTTCCGACATGTTTAACAGCTGTAAGAAAAGTTATTACTACTTATATTACTAGCAAGCTAGTTGGCTGCCCGCAAAATTTAATAGATACCGCAATAGAAAATAGTATTAGCCACTATAAGCAGTTCGTACATAATGCGAATATTATCGAAAGTGTTGAAGTGTCTTTATCAGAAGATGACGTTATTTCACTGAATAAGAGCCTGACAAAAATTCAAAAAGAAAACCGCAAACAGCTGTTAAGAATGTTAGAGCGTATGATTGTGTTAGAAATAGAAAATGCCGCATTAAAGAATTAATACCATGAAGATCTTTCGTAAAACAACTTCCTTTACATATACTTTATAAGTACCTTTAATTTATAAAATCCTTCCTTCGTTTTGTTATCTATTGAAAATCAAATTTATCATTCTAGAAGTGCTTAACGAAATATCCATAACATACTAGCTTGCACACAGTGCGCGTATGCGAAAAGTTCGGCATACACCTCGCAAATCATCTCAGATTTTAATCTCACGCACGTCATAAAAACACATCTCATAACCACGCAATAACTGCATACGAAAATGTGTGTAAGCCATCACGCACGACAAACCGACCGAGAAGGCTGGCATCAACCACCCTAAACCCTCATATACTTAATTGCGCATAATGTATATTATGTTAAATAGAGTATTGATATAGCTAGGTAGGCAGGCGTGTTTGTAAGTCGATGTGTTCGCAACTCTGTATGTCGCGATAGCCGGCTTTGGGGCTGTTCCCTTCCCAAGGATTAGATATATTGAAGCGCTTTGTTTAAATTAATTAGGCATGCAATGAATACCATAATCTTAAAGGCAACAATTCGAAGCTTTACATGGTTGAAAGGCTCTATGTTAAATACATGAGTTGGCTATTATCACTATCAATTAAGATACTTTACGATTACGTTTAATCTATAAATTTACTGATAAGCTTTTGATTAAGGTTCTAAGTAAGGCTTGTTAGTTAATTATACAGGAAGATCGTATGAGTCTTTCCGTTGGTATGCTTTGTAACCTTAAATTGATTTGGTGAACAGATGTTGTGAGCAATATGAGATTCAAGCCTTTGCAGCTGACAACTTAATTAGCTAATTCTTTACTGATTATTCTTTATAAAAAATAGACGCCTAACCTATTTTTATAATTAAATTCTTACTTAGTAATAAGTGTGCAGTTAAATCTTCAATATAGTTTTATAAGAGAAATCTTTATCTTTAAAAACTAGCGATATAAACCATTTGAGATTTTAGGTAGGACTTTAGTTAATGCTGCTATTTTAATAAACACTAAATCCAGTGCTTAAAATATTCATTATTTAGACTAAGTTTAGGCAAAAGGAATTGGAAAATCAGCTAATCTAAATGCGCTTCTACGTGAAATCTGAGCGCATAATAGAGGTATATACCGTTAAATTTTACGTAGCGCACGTTCAATAAATAACCGATTAGATCGATAAAAGGTCACTAATACTGTTAAAGCTGTATATAAAAACAGTATACATGTGTAGAATTGGGCTGATACAAGGCTATCTAAGTAAATTCACGCATGATAACTGTAATTATCATGCGTGAATTTAACTGCCTTAATTAATCATAATAACAATGAGTTAGTTAGATGTCGTCTATATTCAGTCCTGGTTCAAATACCCAACTATCAATCGTCGATCGTGACAGTGCTAGTAGCGAACGAGCTGAATATGTTGATGCGTATTTTCGTGACATTTTCACGAAGCTACCGCGTAATACACAACGCGCTTATATTAGTGATTTTAACGACTTCGCTATCTTTTGCCAGTCTGAAGGTATTGATAGCTTTAGTAATGATTTCTCTCATAATGAACATGCAATCAAACGCTATGTGGAAGAACTCTGTAAGTCTCCCCTCGCCTACAGAACTATTAAGCGGCGCCTGTCAGCGCTTAGTAAATTTTTGGGTATTGCAAAGCTTCCAAATCCTATCATCCAATCTGTTTATCTTCGAGATTTCGTTCGACTCTCGCTTATTGAAAATCGTAAATTTCAACTCAGTCATAACCAAGCCGTTCCCCTTACTATCGATTTACTGGATGAGATAAACAATAAGATTATTCCAGACACCTTGTTAGAGATGCGTGACTTAACCATCATGAACTTAATGTTTGATGCTCTCTTACGAGCTGATGAGTTAGTGCGTGTTTGTGCTGAACATATCAGTAGACGCAACAATGCATTATTGGTGGTTACGTCAAAGTCTGACCAAAGCGGTAAGGGTTCTCATAGATTTATTTCTACTAGCACTATTAACATGGTGGATGAGTACATTGCTGAGGCTAATTTTGATGTGAAGTTGCAAAGTGAACGACTTACCGATGATCCTCGTCGTATAAACAAAGGTATATTGTTCCGCCGTGTTTCTAACCGTGGCCATGCACTTTTACCTTTTGACGAGCAGCCTAATACGCATCATCATTCAGCGGCTCATTCACCGGTATATGATCCTGCTTTGCAATCAATCTTAGATTATTCGAGTGTCTATCGGATATGGAAACGAATTGCTGCTCGTGCAGGAATAAAAGAAAACATTACACCTCATAGTGGCCGAGTTGGTGGCGCGGTTTCACTTGCTGAGAATGGTGCCACATTGCCAGAGCTTCAATTGGCTGGGGGCTGGCAATCGCCTGAAATGCCAGGTCACTATACACAACAAGCTAACGTTAAACGTGGTGGAATGGCCAAGTTATCAGAAAAATTCAAACGTTAATTTATGTTTTCGCCTAATACTTGTTACTTGATATAAGATTTATCTCATTATTCTGGTTAACAGTAGAATTTGTTAGTGACGAGCGAAACATTTATAAGTAACTGATATAATTAAATTTATTGCACCTCTTGAGTTACGCGTAACTTTTCAGTGCTCATTTCCTCCTTTTTCCTTTTCTTTTGCCCTTATTTTACCCACCTCTCCTCCCTATTTTTGCTTTCTTTTATCTTGTTTGTTTTCAACAATTGAACCCATTTATCGAATGGTTTCGTACCAACTAATATAGGTACTAAAAAAGGAAATGTTATGTCTAATGGTATTAACGCCTCACACGGTAAAACAATTGCTGAACTCGTCATCCCATCTAAAACCTGGTCTCTACACCCAGAGAAAAAACCTGCATTCACTACAGTTGACGAAGCCATTGATTATTTTGCTGACAACAATGAGCCTCTTTATATTAAGGTGCCATTTGTAGGTGAAGATGATGATGTATTGGTTCATGTCAATTCTAGCGGAGAAGATGTGGTGTTTACTATTTCCGATTTGAATCACGGCGGTGAAAGTCGTGTTGATGCATCTCACCTTAAGAATTTGAGCAGCTCTGTGGTGGAGTTAATCGAGCAATGTTACGACGGTAAGAAAAGTCCCGAGACCATGTAATAGGGTAATAGGTTAGCCATCTTTTGTAATTTAACGTATGGCTTTGGAAGTCTTCGTTTAGTATTATTACAGTAAGATGATTCCCCATGTTACTAACGCCAATATCAAGCTGATAAATACTGCGGCCGACCCTATGTCTTTGGCCTTCCCTATCAGTTCGTGCATATCAGTACTTACATGATCAGATAATTTTTCTACAGCGGTGTTAAGTAATTCGGTAATAAGCACTATAAACAGCGAAAAGAGTAACAGTACTCTTTCGCTGTTTGTTACATCTAGTATGAACACAATGGGAATTAAAAGCGCCATTGCTACAATTTCTTGTCTAACTGCAGCTTCACTCGAAAATGCCGCTTTTATTCCTCGACAGGAGTAGATAGTTGCAAAATACAAACGAGTGAAACCTGAGCGCTTTGGTGGCATAACATCACAGTGTTTTAAGTCATTATTCTTAAACACTAACTTATTTAAATGACAGATATGTTACGTGTGTTTCAGCGCTAGTATTAAGCTCTCTCGCTATATACTCGCTATACATTTGCTATATTTTTACCGCCAACACATCTCTTTTCACACCATGTAGTACAGCATTGGCCGTAGAGCCAAGCAAAAGGCGAAGCCCGCTTTGTCCATGTGTGCCTATCACAATAAGATCAGCGTTAAGCTTTTCTGCTAAGTGATGTATTTCATCAGCAGGTGAACCAATTTCAACATTTAAATTGCTCGTTGGAATATCGTTGATTGCCGCAATGTCTTTCAGTTTTGTCATTGCTTGATCTTGCACGTCTTGTGAATAATCACGCTCCAAAAACAACCCGTAGGGTTCAACGTTTGTTTGTGGAAATGCCACATAGAGTAAATGAACGTTCTTTGGATCTGGGGCTACCCGCAATGCTCTCGACAAAATTTGGGTATAGTCTGAAAACACATCAACAGGTACTAAAACAGTGGTGTAATCGTTCATCAGTTCATTCCATTATTGGGAGTGGATAATCACAATATAGTTAACTTCTGTTCACAATTCTTTGATTGAAATCAATTCACGGTTCTAGATTTGCACCATAATAAAAATTCAAAGTAATAAAGTTGGAGTCGTGAACATGGCAAAGCTTACTTCTGTATTACCGTTTGTTGCGCTGTTATTGACAGGATGTGATTTAGGACCTGAGTCGCCTCGTGGATTTAGCTTACCTGAGGGGAACGCTGATGCTGGAAAAGTGGCATTTCAAAAATACCAGTGCACTGATTGTCATCAAATAGAAGGTATAACCATGCCAGATGACCATGCCTATCTTGTTCCAAAACCTATACCTTTAGGAGGAAGCAGCGGTAGGATCACCACGTACGGTGAATTGGTCACCAGCGTAATAAACCCCTCACACAAACTAACACGCAGGCAGCCCGTTAGCATGACTTCCGTAGATGGAGAGTCTCGCATGCGCAACATGAACAATGTACTTACGGTTCAAGAACTCATTGATTTAGTTGCTTATTTACAACCTAAATATAAAGTAGTTCCCTATAGAACGTCTGAGTATCGGTTGTACCAATTACGCATGCCAGAACAAGATAGTCAGGGCGAAAATTAAGACACTGATTTCGTTTCTTCTTCGATTTCAGCCAACAAGCTGCATGGCATAAAGCTATCAGAATTAGCTTCTTTAACGTGCAGCTTAAATCGCTCAGGAATATCATCACCCAACAGTGTTCCGGTTTTCACTAGCGGAAAGATTTCGTCGTACCGAGCGATACTTGCTTGATTGACACGTCTAAATATATGTGTGCGATTTAATTCCGTTGTACTCACATGCCCTGTTGAAGACAGCATATCCATTAATGCATGCAGTGTCTTTTTGTGAAAGCGATACACTCGCTCTGATTTATCTGTTACGTCTAGCCCTTTAGTAAGTTTTGGATCTTGCGTTGCCACGCCGGTTGGGCATTTATTAGTGTTACATGAAAGCGACTGCACACAGCCAAGCGCCAACATCATACCTCTTGCGCTATTACAAATATCCGCGCCTAAACTTAAGTTTTTAACCAATTGAAATGCAGAAATTATTTTTCCCGATGCAATGATTTTAATTTCTTTTCTTAAGTCGAAGCCAATTAAACAGTCATCTACAAAAGCCAAGGCTTCTCTAAGCGGAAACCCAATTGAATTTGTATACTCTAATGGCGCAGCGCCTGTACCGCCCTCTCCTCCATCAACGGTGATAAAATCGGGTGTAATACCGGTTTCTACCATTGCTTTACACATGGCGATAAATTCACTTTTTCGGCCTAAAGCTAGTTTAATGCCAATGGGCTTACCACCACTTAGATCGCGAAGCTTTTGTATATAATCGATCATCTCTAACGGCGTAGAGAAGGCGCTATGGCGTGGCGGAGAGTCTACCTGAGTACCTGGTTCTACCCCTCTAATCTTGGCTATTTCCGGCGTGTTTTTATAAGCGGGTAATATACCGCCGTGGCCTGGTTTTGCGCCTTGGCTTAATTTTATTTCAATCATTTTAACTTGCGGCAAACAGGCTTTTTCTTTAAACAGATCGGCATCAAACTTTCCGTCTTTAGTTCGGCATCCAAAATAACCAGTACCAATTTGCCAAACAATGTCGCCACCGTTTTCTTCATGGTAAGGTGTTAAACCTCCTTCTCCGGTATTGTGGAAAAAATTACCTTTTTTAGCGCCTTTGTTGAGCGCCAATATGGCATTTTTAGACAGGCTGCCGAAGCTCATCGCACTAATATTAAGAATGCTTGCATGATATGGTTGCTTACAGTCTTTGCCACCAATCGTTACTCTTGGATCGTGGTTCATTTCATCAATATCACGGGCCGATAATGAGTGCCCTATCCATTCATAACCATCGTCGTAAGTATTTAATTGGGTGCCAAAAGGAATAGTTTCTCTGCTGTCTTTCGCTCGTTGGTACACAATAGAGCGAAACATACGGGAAATAGGCGTACCGCCAGTATCTGATTCTAAAACATACTGCTGTATAAAAGGCCGCAGTGATTCAACGGTCCAGCGAGTTCTGCCAATTAACGGGAAGTTTTTTAGGATCGCATGTTTATTCTGGACTGTATCGAAGATTGCTAAGACGAGTAACAACACGGTTAATAATAGAAACCACCACGCGGGATGCCAGTAAAAGCCTACCAGTAAGTTAAAAATAAATAATGCCGTTAAGGTTCCTAAGATTTGATTTCGCATAGCTACTCCATGTGTGATTATCAGTTTTTACTGTTCCAACACAATTTTGGGTTTTATTAGGCGGTACATTTACTTATTACTATATCTTTAATTAATAAAACCTACAGCGATATAAACGCAACATAATGGTATCTACCTTTTACCATTCGCTCATGTTCCATTACATGCTAATCTAAAGACTTCTATATACATCAGCGTGTTGAGCACTTTTAATGATCGCCGCTAACTTATGTAAAAATGTAAGGTAGGAATGTCATGGCTAAAACGGACTACAAACATTCCTATTTGTACTAACTAATCGAAATGGTGAAAGGTAATTCATGGAGTATGCATTTCTTCTGTTCGCATTTGTTTGCGGTTTAACGGTTAAACTTATTGGGATCCCCCCGTTAGTAGGTTACTTGGTCGCGGGCTTCTTACTAAATTTCTCAGGCTACACACTCACTGGTGATCTTACCAAGATAGCCAACTTGGGCATTACCATTATGTTGTTCACTATCGGTTTAAAATTGAACGTTCGCGACTTAAGTAAACGTGAAGTGTGGGCCGGTAGTATTTCGCACACCCTTATTTGGGTGGGAATTGTTACTTGTGGTGTGTATGGCATAGCTGCCGTTGCCAGCCAATATATAGAAGGATTAACGTGGCAAAGCGCTACGCTGATTGCCTTTGCGTTAAGCTTCAGCAGTACGGTTTGTGTTATTAAGGTGCTAGAAGAAAGCGGTGAAAGTAAAACCCGTCATGGTCGCCTTGCCATTGGCATTTTGGTTATGCAAGACGTGTTTGCTGTTATATTTTTAGTGGCTGCCACAGGCAAACTGCCCTCGGTATGGGCACTTGGGCTACTGGCTCTTATTCCCGCTATGCCGCTTATTAACCGTGTTATCAATAAGTCAGGTCACGGAGAGTTACTACCCCTTACTGGATTTATTCTTGCGTTAGGTGGTTATCACTTATTCGAGCTAGTGAATATCAAAGGTGACTTGGGCGCACTGATATTTGGCATTATGTTAGCGCAACATGAAAAAGCCAGCGAACTTGCTAAGTCGTTACTCAGTTTTAAAGACTTATTCTTGATTGGCTTTTTCCTTACCATCGGGCTAACCGCACTTCCTGATTTCAATATGATTATTATTGCGTTGGTGTTCTGTTTATTTATCCCTATAAAGGCAGCATTATTCTTTGGCTTATTTACGTCGCTACGATTACGAGGCAGAACGTCTTATTTAAGCAGCCTTGTACTGTCTAATTTCAGTGAATTTGGTCTTATTGTCGGCGCGCTTGCCGTATCGCTGGGTTTACTGGCTGAAAGCTGGTTGGTAGTCATTGCGCTTTCACTGTCTGTCTCGTTCGTTATTACCAGTGTGTTGTACCGCACCTCGCATTCTCAGTATCACAAATATAAAGACACCATTAAACGTTACGAAAAGAACCGTCGTCTTAAAGAAGACATTTACCCTACTTTGCACAAAGCAGAATTTTTAGTGCTGGGAATGGGACGTGTTGGGCAAGGTGCGTTTAATGCGCTGTCTAAACTTGCTGATGTAAGCGTATGGGGTATGGACGCCGACAGAGTGAAAGTAAAACAACTTGCCAGTGAAGGATTAAATGTTATTTGCGGCGACGGTGAAGATGTTGATTTATGGGACAACCTTGAAATTAAAAACGTTCATTTAATTCTGTTAGCCCTACCTTCTATACAAGATGCAATCAATATTACTCGCCAATTAAGAAACGCGGGTTACACCGGTAAAGTAGCGGCAATCGCCCGGTATGAAGATGAAGTGAATTATTTATTAGAACAAGGCGTAGATAAAGTATTTAACTTTTTCACCGAAGCGGGTTTAGGTTTTGCCGAAGAAAGTTTAGCCTATGCAAATACGCAACAAGAGTAGCTGGCTATTCTTAATGCAAACAAAGGATGAAGTGATAACCATTTCCATTTGTATGCCATTGTTTTTAAAGTAATTTTTTGACATTTTTGCGTTTCCGTTCTACACTAGCTTCATATTCTTAATTAAGGTTCTTACTATGCAAGGTGACAAACAAGTCGTCGCAAAGCTGAATGATGTACTCACTAGTGAGTTAACGTCTATAAATCAGTACTTTCTGCATGCACGTATGTTCAAAAATTGGGGCTTACAAGAGCTCAATGAAAAGAACTACAAAAAATCGATTAAAGACATGAAGCAAGCAGATGAGTTGATTGAGCGCATTCTATTTTTAGAAGGGTTACCTAACCTTCAAGCGTTGGGCAAGCTTTACATTGGCGAAGATACTGAGGAAATGCTGAGCTGCGATGCCAGATTCCAAAAAGAACAGCTGCCACTGTTACGTGAAGCTATCGCACTATGCGAAGAAAAGCAGGATTACGTTACACGGGATATCCTCGAATCAATTTTAGAGTATGAAGAAGATCATTTAGATTGGATTGAAACTCAAGAATATCAAATTGGCGCTATGGGTATTGAAAACTACCTTCAGGCGCAAGTAATGGGAGATGACTAATGAAAGGTAATCAAACCATCATTAAAGGTCTAAACGAGCTACTTTCATACGAATTAGCAGCGATGGATCAATACTTCATTCATTCACAAATGTATTTGGATTGGGGTCTTACTAAGCTTTATGAGCGTATCGACCACGAATTTGACGATGAGCGTGGCCACGCCACTAAACTTATCGAGCGTATGCTGTTTTTAGAAGGCGTACCTGACATGGTCACACGAACTGGTTTTAAAGTAGGTTCAGATGTACCTGAAATGCTTGAAAGCGACCTTCGTGTTGAATATGAGGTAGATGCAAAACTTAAAGAAGTCATCGCGTTATGTGAGTCTGAAAAAGACTATGTAACACGTGATATCTTAGTAGTACTACTTGACGATACCGAGCGCGACCATGCGCATTGGTTAGAACAACAACTTGGCCTAGTTAAACGCCTTGGTTTGTCTAACTATTTGCAATCTCAGATGTAATTCATACTACATTCTCGTTTCGAAGTTCAGGTAGCTCGGTGCTGCCTGCCCTTCTATATTTAACCGCAATTGCCACCTCATTGCCGATTCGTTACAGCTTCCTAACATAAACCAGCCTGACCACTCTCCATTGTTTTTATTTTCAAGTAATACGGGCACTTTTCCCATGTACATGTTTACGCCTTCAATCCAGGCACTTTCTATTTTTGTTCCGACAGGCAAATCTAGAACTAAGGTAATAGAGGTTTCAGGTTCTACTTTCTGTGAAAATTCCGCATAGGCGTGTCTGCCGTGTATTAAAAATTCACAGTGCTCGTTGACAAATGTACAGCTCTCTCCTATTTCATTTAAGGAGCTTGAAGAAGGCGTAGCGGACATTTGGTATTGATGCACTGCAAATACACATACTGCAACGACAAAAATGCAAAGGGGGGCAAGCCACTCTTGTGAATAAAATGATCTCTTTTTGTTACTGTTTTTTAGCATTTCTTAAATTTTGTATATTTCTTCATTGATGGAGATCAAGCTCAGGTAGTTTATGGTATCTTTTTGTAATTAAAAACCTTATCATCCGCGTACCAACTGGCTTGGAGACTATAATTATT
>Ga0209404_10001316_pt1 | contig 17017 bp, 23 predicted proteins | sample TroAtlMetagenome_2_FD_187447 | JGI IMG/M metagenome (GOLD analysis project Ga0209404, IMG submission 187447) | Marine eukaryotic phytoplankton communities from Atlantic Ocean - Tropical Atlantic ANT8 Metagenome (SPAdes) (version 2) | ecosystem: Environmental > Aquatic > Marine > Oceanic...
CACAAGCTTATCCCAAAAATCAGGTTCATCTGCTGTAAATCCATTCGATATACTAGCAATTTCATCCATTCCAAATTGTAAATCATCGTTCTTGTCTTGTAAATCATCGTTCTTGTCTTGTAAATCATCGTTCTTGTCTTGTAACACAGCATTCGATTGGTCGGCCGCAGCCAATTTGTTTTTAACATCCACTAAAGAAGCTCGAGTTTCTGTTAAATCGACATTCAGGGTTTCGATTCTGGTATGCAAATACTTGTTCACGGATTGAAGATCACAAAATTTCTTGTGTAGCGTTTGTAATGCATCTTTCATTTTTTTGCATTCAGGAAAAACTTCGCTATGGATTGTTTTCACCACCATATTTTTTAACATACCTTCTAGATTGCTCATTGTATATGTAATATGTAATATGTAATATGTAATATGTAATATGTAATATGTAATATGTAATATGTATGGAAAATTATAAAAATATATTGGACATGTATGGAAAATTATAAAAATATATTGGACATGTATGTGTATAATGAATTCTTGTTTATATGTTAAAACACTTTTGTATATGTATATGTATATGTATATGTGTATGTGTATGTGTATGTGTATGTGTATGTGTGGAATTTTAAATTATGGACGTGAGCGTGTTACAGGAGTGTTAGTATAGGTATAGTATTGTAATACGATGACGTCATCAAGTTACACAGAGAAACATAGAATAAAAAAGAACAATAATCCGAATAATCCGAATAATTTAAATTTACACACTATTCTGCTGTAAATATTTATTATGCATAAAAGTCAACTGTTTCAGCGCACTAGGGCGTTGGATAATCTCATAATCGACGACGGAAGAATAGCCATCAATGTAATTTTTCAACGATTGCAAACGTTTCTCTAATTGATCAATGTATACTATGCTAGACGTTAAATATTGCCGCATCGTTGTAATCGTTTGATTAGTAATCGGAACTTTGCCATTTGCAAACTGGTTGTATAATTGCCTCAACGTATACAACGTCAACCCAGATTCTTGATGACTAATTCGTTTCCATGCAGAGAACCTTGTCACGTACTCGTTGCATAATTCCTGTATACATGCATCTGCCCATTCGCTAATGGAATCAAACGGGTTCCTCTCATGGAAAACTCGATTCTCGTTGCAGTAGGATTCATAAATACAACCCAATTCCGAAACAGTGCCTTTGAAGTAATAACTCTTGAAGTGGAAATAAACATGATGGTTTTTGTCCATCAAATCACACCCGATCAAATCAAATAATGTAATCATAACACTTAGCGTTACAAATTCGCTGCGCGTGGAAATCGTCTGTAATAACTTCTCCTTCCATCAAGGGTGTCCTCTACCCCAGCGTGCGTCACATATGCCGTGTACCACCGTTTTACCATGTCTCCACACCTTACACAGGTTATCTCTCCCCCTGTTGCTCCAAGAAAGTGATGCAAAGCCATTTGTTGCGTAGGTCGTTGACAAATTTCACAGTTTGCAGGCACCGTGCAGTATCTGCAAAGCGGAGGCGGTGGTGGTGGTGGCGGTACAGAGGACATGTAAACTTGTTATATATAAGAATTTACTTTTTATTTTAATACACTTATGACAGCGGAAGAAACAGTATTTGGAATATCCGATTTGCGTTTACTTATACTTAGTTTTGCAATTGAACCAAAAAAACAACGACGACGGCGTTCCGTCTTTGATTTTTGTATTGGGTGCCTTATCGATCGACACATTTTAACCTTAAATAGGCTTTAATAATTTGGCATCTGCCACTGGCATTGGCATCGTCCTGCAACTCCAAAAATAAATAAACATGATGACAAACGCAAGAAACAAAACAACAAGTGCTCCAATCAACCACCATTCCGTGGTCATGTAAAATGGTTCATTCATGACAGTAAGGCCAACGTAAGACGTGATGTCACGCGCGGCTCGTTGAAACAAAAAATTGTAATTGGCCTGAAATGGATCACAATGAGCTGCTCCAGAACTAAACGTGGGTTCATCGTAATGCGACCTTTCATGTATACTCATGTCAAGCATAGCTATTGTCTTGCTATAGGATTCCAACTCCGTATACAACCGAGTATCTGATGCATCTTTCAATCGTATCCAAAACCCAATATTATTAGACAACACATCAAATCCTTGCGTATACATTCCTAAAATATTTGTAGTGTACTTGGAACGAATTAATCCTAAACTATATGAATCGGACACGGCGCTTGTACCAGACATTTCAATAAACGACGCGTAAAGACTTAGTTCATGCCTATCTGCTAGCGTCAGTTCGTACGCACAATCGTCGTACTCGTAACATTCTACGTATACTTCGTTAATTAACTTGACCTGCAACCCGTTCAAATTGTAGACTGGAATCGGGTCGATGTAGTTAGCATCGTACACCGCAAATCGAGTAATATTGCTCTTGTACGGGTTTCTATCCGAAAATAAAGTCACTGGGTCATGTGTAACTGGTCCGACATTTGCTGTACTTTTTTCAGCTGTGTACTCGTCTATTACTTTCTCCTTGAACACTTCTTCTTTTATTTGAAAAATGGTAGGTTTTCGCCAAGACAATTTAGCATTACTTGTATGTAGTAGTAGTAACACTAGAATACAACAATACTTAAACATAAATATCCTATCACACCAGAAACACCAATATATAAGTGATTTAACATTGTCCGAAAACCTTAAATGTCAAGATCCAAACCAAAAGCCGTGTTCATGGTAGCGAAGTACGACTACGAACACGGCACGTACCGTAACGATGACCCTGAAGCTTGTCGCGATCGATTACGTGCAGCGCTGACCAAGCATCGAATCCCATATGTATGCGGATACAATGCCTGTTCTTCATGCGGTATCACCGATTGTTTTTGGCTCACAGGGGTAGACGAGGATGCCAAGTGGGAAAAAGCATTGAAGAGTGCTCGCGTCAATGCATCGTATTCAGAAGAGGAAGACGGTGATAGCATATACGATATATCGGATAAAAAGGTTGTGATTCGTTGCAGTATATGCAGAAAACCTGGACATACGAAAACCACGTGCAAGTTGAACCCTGCTAAGTACAGGTGCATTGCCATACAATGTGAAATTGCAGAAGATTAAGTGATTTAAAATTTTTAATATATTCTAGAGATTTTTTTAGTTATAAGTAGCAATATACAACATGCAGACTCTTATCTCTGTCGAAGGCATCATTGGTGCAGGCAAAACCTTTTTTAATGGTTTAATAAGTAAACATACGCATATACCAGTAATTAACGAACCCATTTGCGATTGGACCGCAATCGACTCGTCTGGTCAACCATACGATGTCCTCAAAGCATTTTACGACGATCCTGCGACGTACGCGTTCCAGCTTCAAATGGTTGTATTGGAGTCGTTGGCAAAGCAACGAAAAGGTATTACACATGGGTGTATTGAGCGTAGTATGAAATCCAACCGAATGTTTTCGTTCCTGCAACATCAGAACGGCAACATATCCGACACACAATACAAAAAATACATGTGCAAATTTGAAGACGTTTCGAAACAGTTGCCAAAAGTAACTGCAAGAATTTATATTAAAACGTCAGTAGATACTGCTATGAAACGTATAAAACAACGAGCCAGACCTGGAGAAGAGCACGTCACGCGCGAGTATTTACAGCTATTGGAGGCATGTCACGAGTGCTGGTTAATGGAAGCACCAAATGTTTTTGTTGTTGATGGGGAATTGGATTTAACCGATGAAACTAATGTGAAGCATGTTATGTATCAGTTAAGTTTATTTTTAAAACTAAATTCAAGCACAATCCATGCCGTCAACACCAATACATCTACTAGAAGGGTATTAGCGGGAGTCGATCAATAAGTACACTCAGTATATAAAGGAAAATAAAGTGTTTTAAAAAATGAAAGTATTAGTTGCATGTGAATCTAGTGGGGTTGTACGTGATGCATTTAGAAAATTGGGTCATGATGCATGGTCTTGTGATTTACTCCCAGCAGATGATAATACCGATACTACATATCATATTCAAGGCGATGTCTTAACACACGACATGGGGATACGCAACCCAAGGTGGGATTTGGTTATTGCACATCCACCATGCACGTATCTATGTTGCTCAGGTATTCATTGGATGAAACAAAGACCAAAGGAAACCCCAGAGGAACAAGAGATCGAAAGACTCCGTGTAGAAAAAAGGAAAGAGGATCAAAAAAAAGCAATAGAATTTTTTATGGAATTTACTAAACTTAAATGTAAATGGTGTATTGAAAATCCTATGGGTATCATGTCAACCAAGTACAGATCACCAAATCAATACATACAACCATATCAATTTGGGCATGATGCGAGCAAAAAAACAGGTTTGTGGTTACATGGCCTACCAAAATTAATACCTACAAAAGAAATTCCACCAAGACTGGTGACAGATGCAAAAACTGGAAAGGTCAGAAAAAGATGGGCCAACCAGATCGATTCTGGACAGAATCGATTAGGACCATCATCTGATAGATGGAAAATTAGAAGTAAGACTTATGAAGGTATTGCAAAAGCTATGGCAGAACAATGGGGTAAAGAATTTAAATTTTAATGTCAGTATTCTAACGTCTATCTATTTTTTGTTTCTTTTTTTTATTCTCTCTTGCCTTTCTAGCAGTATCTCTCTCTCGCCGCGTTGCAAGTCTCCCGTTCAAGCGTGCTTCATGTCGTTTCTCAAAACTAAATGCACCCCCTGTCCCGACCGACTTACGGACATTGATGATGGCATTGCCGCTGGCATCCTTTTTCCACACAGGCAAGCGTAAATAATGCCCTTTTTGAACGGTATCGTCTACTCCAACCACTTTTTTCATAAACGATCTCCAAGCCGCATCGTGGCAATACAATAATTTGGATGGTCCAAAGTTACGCACTAAGAAATCATTCGCTTCCTCCATTAATTGCCTTCTTGGGTATCCAATTTCACCATCTTTGCAATACATGGTATAATTTTTATGAAACCAATTTTTTAAAATATCTTGTATTTGCTGTTCATCGGAACGTATTTTGTACGGAATATTGTGTTCTTTGTGCAGCAACCACAACTCCCGCATCAAACGCGCAGTGTGCATTGCAATACATGGCATGGGCTTTGGCAATCGCATCAATACTTGCGTCTTGTTCATTTTATCTAAATAATCCAACACGCACAGATCTACCGATTCTTTATTTTTCAATCGGACATTCAAATATCGGCTCTTGTATGAATTTAAGCACCGTGAAAAATTGGAATCGGACAGTTGCACTTGCCTACCGACGATAAAGCTAGGAATTGGATCGTTCTCTGTTCTCTCCACAAATCGCAAAAAATCTTTTGCCTTTGGCGGTATCTCCGTTGGATTGTCCAATAATTTGTTGTCCCATTTTAATTTAGCAAATTCCGCATATGCCTCGTACAGTTTTGTACCTTCTGCATCAATAGATTGCATCAAATTTGCCTCTACAAAATGTTTAAATCGAGCATGTATTGTAGTTGTATCCATCGTGTATTACTACAAAAGAAAAGACGTTATATATTCTTTTCCTTTTAATGTCTATTGAACATACCACCTTTAAAGGCTGCATCCAATTTACTCATATCCACCGATAAAAATCCTTGATTGTTTTGAGTCTGCTCATGCACCTCTACATATTCTTGTTTTACAGGCTCTTGACGCATAGGCTGCTGTATAGGCTGCCGTACAACGTTTCTTTGGGGCGTGCTTGTCCTCCGCCGTGCCATGTCTTCGGCTATAAAAATGCTATCCAACGCACATATTAAAGTGTTGATCCAATGTTTTCCTAATCGCATACAAAGAAGCAAGTACAACATGATCAAACAAAAATCAAGATGAAGAATAAAGACAGCAATATACAAACTATGTTGCGTAGCCAACACAATAAGAAGCACCACCGTTATTGAAAAAATACCAATACACGCAAAGCTGTAAAATGTATCATTCGGATAATGAAGATCCTCCGCTATGCCTACCTTTTGTCGTATGTGTTCACTTGCTAAACTATAGAAAAAAGCAGACATGTTACAGCCGCACACAACAGCCCTTATAGCATTTTTATTAAAGCTTGTTTTTCGTTTTCATTGTCCGATTTTCCAAAATAATACAACTTTTGAGGTGTTTTAAAAGCAACCGTAACATTGTCTTCGTCTTTGTGAATACCAATCTCGTTGAACTTGTACACGTGCGTCGTATTGAACGAAATGTACTTTGGCGCCTCGTGACAAATTACATATGCAAAGGGAGACACTTGTTTTGTACAAAAGTGCTCCTGGTTCTTGCGAATCAAGCTTGCTATTTTTGGTGAAACTTCAAACGGCAAGACAAAGCCGTCTATAATTTGTAATAAAAAGAATAGGTTTAAAATGAAAAGTATATACTTCATCGCTTGTTATATATAAACAAGCGTAAACACAATATATATGGAGAAAAACGAAGCGAAGCTAGCTCCAACCATCGAAACACTGAAAATAGTGGATGAACATACTACCTGTGAAAAACGAACATCCTTCATATGCCACGAAGTAGTAGATAGAATGATACAATATGCCTTGCTGATAGTAGTTTTATATGCTGTATTGACAACATGCAATTCTGTAAGTAGATTTATTTTTCACACTATGGAATTAGAAGAAAAAGTACTACTACACAAACACCTCCGACGTAGAAATTCTATATACTTGGCTGGGTTTGGTAACTAAGTGTCATGGAAGGGAGTCATTTCTTATGTCTCTGCTGTGTCTTTATGCTTTGCACAATAGTGCCCACCTTACCAATACATGAAGTATTTATGATCTTAATCTTTGTAATGTCATTTTTAATTGTACTACTTGCAATCATAATTACGGATCGGTGCATCATCATATATAATGAAACAGACATAGGTGCACAAGTGTCCATAGAATTAGCTCTACCAGATCCCATCATCATTATCAACCCCGACCCAAACGAGATTAGTATTGGACAAGTATGCATCGCTGCTTTAGAAAACGAAACAAAAGGCAAATTGCAGAATACATCAATGAACTAAAAGACTTGGACAAAACCTTGGAAGTCATGTGCCATCGCATCGAAGCAGATATTAAAAAAACCGCACATGAACAAAAAATAACAAAACATACGTTGCAACGCCGACTACTATTGAAACGACATTACAAATCCGTGGATCAACGCCGCGTACAAATACTAGGAAGAATATTGCAATTGGAAAATTTACATTTAAATGGAATGCAAATTCACGCACTGAAACATGTCTCCAACGCACACAAAGAAGTTGCCATTAACCCAGAGGACGTTGAAGAACTACTTGATAAATTAAATGTATTTACGGACGATTTTAACGAAATCAGTGAACGCCTCGCTGAAGATTTCAACTTCAACACTGATATTACTGACGAAGAGCTCGAAAAAGAACTCAACAGCGAATTAGAATATTCAAGTGTTTTAAACAGCATTGCAGAACTTCCGCAAATCAATGTACTACAACATACTGAAACCAGGGACGTTCAAAGGCCCGTTCAGGCAAAAATTCAAACGCAAATCCCCGCAACAGCTAATGCATACCGCTAAAGCCAAAGACGTAGACTTATTGCGCTACTTTGCAGAGGATGTCAGCGAAAGCAACTGCAAAATTTATCATTTGCTAACTGCTTCCGCATTAGATACTCTACTGACGTACAACAAAGAGCACGGCATACAGAATCATTTCTACGAACTCATGGCCTGCTCCGACTGCGTCTACCCCGAAGAAGACCGAATGGGGTGTGAAAACATGCTCAAAACCTTTGGGTCCCGCCTTTATTTAGACGTTGAGTTTCCTGCTGGTGCAGACTTTGCAGACTACGACATTAGCCAAATGAACCCATTGCACATCGGTGCAAGCATTGCCAAAGACATACATACCTTTTTAGAACATTACTTTAAATGCAAATGCAACATCATCGTGTTGAAATCTCATCGAGCCTCTAAATATTCTTGGCATATGATTTGCAAAACCTTCAAAGACAACGTCGAGTACCTGTTCAAAGATTCGCTCGCCGTCCTACACGTCATGAACCTATGGTTTGAAAAAACAAACTTGAGCAAATACAATTATTTCGAAGACGACGTTGAAAAGAACGCCATCGACATCTCCGTATACAGTCGCCACAAATGCTACCGCACCATACATTCCAGCAAATTTCAAAAACGCATCCATTTAGTCTTTGCCACCTACTATCCCATTGTTAAAACCAACATCCCACCACCCTTTGAAGATACACTCTGTATGCAAGTCCTCGAAGGGCGGGAACTACACGACATTGCACCGATCGAATCTTCAACAAAGCTCCGCTCCCAACACAACAGGAAACGCAGAGCGCGACGCACTACCGTTAGCACAAATCGAAAAAAACATATTGAAAACAAATACAACCGAGCCGCTGAAATGTTCTTCTCCAATTGGGACGTCTGGCAAGAGATGAAAGCCTTTATTAAATCCAAATGGCCACAGGCAGAATTTGAAAAATGCTCGTACAAAAGCATTGAATTGATTTATTTGCCGTTGGATAGAGTGTTTGATTGCCCGCACAAAAAAGGGTCGGGACCGAATGGTGCGCACAAATCCAATCATTCGTGCCTGTGGATCAAGCCCAAAATTGGTGTCATGGATTGGAGGTGCCACGACTTGGAGTGCCAACGAAAAAATGTTTACAAAATTGTACCGTTCCCGTACAACTTGCAAAATAAATTGAGAGTCATATACACACACCGATTTCCTGTAAAAGTAAAGTTAGGACACTAAAAATAATAGAATATTCATAGTTTAAAATTTTAACTCTTCCAATAAATGCTGCTTAGGGCTAGTCCATCGTTTTCTGCGACCTTTGCCTCTTTTTTGTGGTCGGCCTCTCCATGGTTTCCTCTGATGTTCAATTACTTTGTTTGCTATATTTGCTGCTCTTCTTCGTTCTTCCTCTGCCTTTCTTTCTGCTCTTAATCGTTCGTCCCTTTCACGTTGTTTTTCTCTCAATTGGTCCTCATAAGCTTTCTGTTTTGCTCTTCCTTGTACTAGTTTAAAAGCGAGTATTTGGTTTTCTGGCAACTTAGGTATGATTTGATAGTTATCGCCGTTTTTTTCCACATAATACATTCCATTTGGATTAGCGATCCTTCCTAGAAGTCCACTGATGACTTTTTCATACGTTGCTCCTTGTTTGCCTTCCTTGTTTATCTCTTCCTTGGTTTTTAAAATATATTGCATACCATAAACCTGCAAAGGCTTTTTTCTAAATAATATTTCATATGGTTTTGATCGAATCCGCTCAGAAATATATGCCTTATTGTCTGTAAAAACGCGATCAAGCTCTTGATCAAATATATCAGTCGTAAACGTTACCATCCTCAATTATAAAACACTTTGTATTAGGTTTTATACCATAATTATCCTTTTTCGTTTGGTTTTTCTGTGGCTTTATTTTCCAAAATCCTATCGTATTCCAATGCATCGTAGTAAGAATTTCCGAATTTTGGGAAATATAGGGATTTACCATGGTCCTTGTTGTACTTAATATGCGGGTCGTTCGGATTGCTCAGCATCCCAAAATACCGTGTTAGAGCTAGATTCGCTTTTTGTGGTTGCAATGCTAATAGTATCGATCGGATCATTTGATAGGGCTAAACCTGGTATATATATACAAATTACTACAGCGGTGCGTAGGAATAGTATTTTGCGTAATCCAAAAATGACAAGTAAAAAAAAATGAATAATGAATAAAGCCGTAGCTAACTAAAAATAAAGCGAAGCGAGCTCAAAATACACAAAACATAGAAAGCAAAGTTAGAATTCCATGTATACATACATACAACAACAAAAGATGCAATCCTTATCGCTACTTGCCGCAACGAAAGACCAAGCAGTGAAAGCTGCCATACATTTAAATAATGTATTGGCAAAAGAGTTCCCTCTTCGATCAATATTATTCTGGGAATCCAATATGGATTTTATTTGGTTAAATTTTGAACCTAATTTTGAACCAACGAAGGAAAATGCACCAGCGTGGTGGAGTGCATGCACTCGAAACAAAATGCCATATGTATATGTAGGCATACGACAAGAACACAATTGTTACACGGTCAGTGTTCGAGGTATCTATGTAGAAGCAGAGGCATGGCCACGTTTAAAGGGGCTCTTGAATGATTCGCTTACCTTTGATGGAATGGAGTCCAAACCTCCAACAACGCATTCCCAAGAATTATTTGATAAATACAACAAACATATGAAATCTGCTACGTATTCTCCCGAGGAGATACAGAAATTCTTAACCAACCCCAATCGAAAAGGGTTTGTCACAGATACAAGTGGGAAAGTGCACACGTTTCGTATGGATAACATATGTGCATATTGCAATGCTGGCTATGGCAACAACAAACCCTTCCCGACCACTGGGAAAGGTTTATGTGGTAGGTGCAAGCAAGTCCAATATTGTTCCAAAGAATGCCAAAAAGCCCACTGGCCCACCCACAAAAAAACCTGCAAGAAACAAAAAAAAAGGTACAAGAAAGAATTGAAGAAGTATGGGAAATCAACGAAAAAGGCAACCGTATTAAAATTCAAAGACAAAGAGGAATTTGAAGAATGGAAACGGGAGAACGACGTTGAATTTGTCGAAGCGGTCAATATTCCTGTTACCGAAGAACAACGAGCGAGCATGCAAACGACAAAGCTTTCGCCTAAAATCAGTGAACAAGCGGTTAACATTATACAAGCAGCTGGATTATTTCCTGGAGCAACAGACGAAGCCATTGAAAGTTATGTGAAGGAGGTGGCGAAAGTACCTGCAAGTGAATTAAAGAAACAAGTAGAACAAAACAGAAAAACCGCAGCGAAAAAAAAAGCGGAGCCAGCTCGACAAGAGTGCCCAGTGCCACAGCAACATGTTGAAGCAGGAAATCTAATTGGAGCCATGGCTGGATTGAGTTGTTCAGATGCATGTAAAAAATCTAAAAAATAAGAGCGCAAGCGCTTAAAATACTGTGCACTAGTGCCCTTTTTTATCACCCACTAAGTCTACTCGCGTAATTTCCGACATCTCCACCTTTGTGTATCCCTTTGGGGCCCCATTGATTGCATACACAATACCTACTTCGTGTTTGTATGATTTCTCTTCCCCCCCACAAAACCTAGTAAACAACCGCATCCCGTGCAACACCCCTTCTTTTTTAATTCCTGTGCTGATACTAAATGCCAAAAAGTAAAAATACAAAAACCAACGTTTCAAGCCATTGCCCTCGCTATTGTCCGTCTTATCTTCCTTCATGAAATAAAACAAAGCAGCTAAGAAAATAAATATTGTAAATGCAACTAAATCCTCGATGTGATATTTGTCGGCTTTTTGTATCAACACAATAAAATGAATCATACCCACGACAGCAAGTACCATCGAATCGATCGCCAAATTGACTGCCAATAAACTCACAAAAACTAAAATAGGAACAAACACCGCGACGGTATTTGCTTCCAAACTAACATAAGAAATTAAATGCAACAGACCGTAGAGCGTAAAGTATTTATCTAAATTGGAAAAGTTTGCATTTTCGTAGCTAGAAATGCATTGGTGCTCGACATTGCAAGAGTCGGCAATCAAGTGGATGGCAAGAGTAGTGATGATTAAAGAGAGAAATTCGTATTTTCCGTGTACATAGCTTTCGTAAATAGGAACCAAGACGATGGCGTAACTCAAAAAAATAATAACATTTTCCGAATCTTCATTGATCAACGGATAGAGGTTGAGAACAAATAGAGCAACCACAAAAAGTAAGAGGGCTATGTCAAATCCTTTCATTGTATAATTACGTTATACATAAGTTATATACTCTCATGTGTTTAATTTTGCACTAGTAGTCGTCCATCATAATGGCATCTTCTATCGTCATATCTTCGTACACGGATGCTAAACTTCGCTCGCTGTCGTAGGATACTTCAAGGGCATCGGGAATAGGCACCACTTTAGCTGTTTTTACACAATGGTTCGACAGGATGTCGTACAACGTTAGCATCGCCGATCCCACTATACAACACACAATAGTAACCAGCACAATATATAAAAAAATAATCAAGGCATTACTTATCATTGCCTATATAATACACAAGTTGGTTATATAAACAAAAACACCGTGAGCCATGCTACTCTACAACTTACACATAGCGGCTTTCCTTATCCATTTAGTCAGTTTTGCACTGTCGCTCTTCACGCACATTAGAGACGCTGACGTGGATATTTTGGTTGCCAAACATATTTACAAAACAAATGAACTAGGCATCACCACCACCGACCCACTCACCACCCTAAACGCCAATTCGTGGGTTTCCATCAACGAAGGACTGACCTGCTTCTCCCACGCCATCGCCTTGTATATCTTGTATGGCAAAGAACCGTCCGAAGAGGTAAATAATTTAGAGCACGGCAGGCGCACCGTTGAATATTCATTCACGGCGGGCATCTTAGCGGTTGCGCTCGTATTGAGTGTCGGTTCCATCTTTTTACAAGATTTACTTTTCATATTAGGTATCAACCTTGTCATACAAGGGTTGGGATGGTTGATTCATTACGAGGACGATAAACGCGAAATCAATTTCATGTACATGGGTGCCTTTCTGCTTCTTGCCTTGGAAATTGTATACGTGCTTCTCCAAACCTACAATATTGCTCATCCTGACGACTTTGATCTAGGATTTTACCAAGCCATGGGTATTATTTTTGGCATCCTCTATATTAGTTTTGGACTGGTCAAATTTTTCGTAAAGAATAGAGACATACAAGACGAGATGTACGTAATCATGAGCGTATCGACAAAAGTTATCCTCAGCTGGATTATCATCGCGAACACGCATCAAGGCTTTATCGATTTGTTTGACATGGTGCCAGTTGGAGTGCATGACTTAGATTGGAGAGCAATTGAACTTTACCTTACAATTATTTTATTGATTGTGATGGTAAGTGGATTGTTTTATGTTTACACAAGAGAACGTAAGGAACGCAATTACAAGGCAGTAGCAATGTATGTAGGTCCTGCATCTCCTAAAAACTTAAGATACGATCTTTAAACTATTTTAAACTTTACTCGCTTGCCACGTAGTGTTGCTTTTCTAGGCAACACTACATTTTCTTTCAACGTACAATTATCCAATCGTCTCTTGATTTTCTCGTACATTAAATCGTACCAATCCTTTTTTTTGTGCATGGCATAGACTTGATTGTAGCATGATGCCCAGATCCCTGCGCCAACTTCCACCCAAATTAAACAATTTGCATTGTCGTACAACACTTGCAACGGGTAGTAGATGCAACGCCGCTCGTCCACTTGTACCACCTCCGCATCCCCAACCTCGTAGATGATATCGGAATCGCAATCAATTCCAAAATCACGCTTCCATTGCTCGTGGCTTTCCGAAATGCGTTTTTCCCAGCGGTCCGAAGTGATTGACGGACTTTTGAACAACATTGCATGTTCCGCATCGCGCCAATGAAAATAGCGACCAATATAATTATAATCCATTAAATGGCGATCCAGTTTTGTATGAAATAACATGTTAAGACACTAAGTGTATTAAAATGCTTCGAGTAGTATGGTTAGTCGTTATACTAGCATTAGGTTTCCTATGTTTTTTTATACTCTATTTGTCTTTTATCGTGTGTGCAATTTACCTTAACATGTGTCTCGAACAGGTGGACTTTGACGAACCCTGGCAACAGCTACGCGAACATATACAAAAACGAAAACGGGTCCACTGCGTGCTTGTCCATCCAGTACCCAACGCCATCTCCGTCGAAAGACGAGAACAAGTACCATATGCAATCGACTCCATTAATGTTACCGACGCCATCATCGTGTAAAGTGTTTTAACATGTTACTACTGTATGCTATTTTCTTTTTGACCATGATAGCTTGCTTCTTGTTTCACATAGAAGAACACGAAGCTATATTTCCGTAGTATATATTAAGCAAGTTGCATGTTATAAATGGGGAATCAAGCATCGAAAAAGGAAGAAAAAGTTGCAAAAACAGCAACAAAACCAAAGCGTGACGAAACATACCTTCCACACAGCAGTACGAAAAAAGGTGCTGCAAAACCAAAGCGTGACGAAACATACCTTCTACACAGAAGGTTGAAAAAAAGTGAACAAGTTCCAGAAGCACAACCATCGAAAAAAACGGTGCTGGCACCCCAAAACCTTCCACAACCTTACGACAGGGGTATTAGAACGATAGACGAGGCAGAAACCGAAGCCTTACTTGACAGATTAGCAAAAAGCCGAGGGGCTGACCGACCTTGGCCATCGAGAACGCTTCCGTTAATAACGGCAGCTGAAAGAGGGTCAATGAAGGATATCGAAAAATTGATTTCGGAAGGCGCCGACGTGAATCAACTTGGTTGGGATATTATGCGTCTATCGCGGGTTACACCTTTAATGATGGCTATAAAAATAGGATTAAATAAAGAAGAAAAAATTCCATACTTACTTGAACATGGTGCAGATCCGAACATAGAAGATTCAAACGGATTAAACGCGTTGCATTATGCAGCAGCGTATATGCCAAAAAATATGGTTGATTATACTAAAATGTTAGTGGAGCGTATGTCTATTGATAGCATTAATAAAAAGGGGGACCAAATAATAATGATGGGCCAAATAATAAAAAATGTAACGCCCTTAGATATTTTTTACGTAAGACGTACAAAAGGTTTGATTGATTTCATACGTTCAAAAGGTGGAAAAGCAAATTGGTATGATGAAAATGGGAATGGAGTAGGTGAAGGTAATGGTGATTTAAATGCTGATAATTTACCAAGTTTTCAACGCAAAACAGACATGAAGTTTTGAGTAATGGTCTAGAAGTGTTCGAGAACGTGCGTGCGATAAAAAATAATTCTTTTAAATCAGGTATATATTAAATTAGCGTACATCATTAACACCAAAAACTCAATACTAAAACCATACTATGCAAATATTCGTAAAAAGTACGTAGTCCTACTAATTATCCTATCTATATTTCGTTCATTACTAACTATTACTATAGCATTAACAGGAAAGGTACGTAAATTTTCTATATTTTTATTCATTTTTCATCTCACTAACCCCTTAAACAGACAATCACACTCGACGTCGGTAAGTCACCATCATTTAAATCATCTACGTCATTACCATTACTAACCTAAAACTACAGAACCGAGCGATACTATTGAAAATGTGAAGCAAAAGTAGGTACTTCTATTCCCCTAAATCATGAAAAATTTAATCTCTAACACATTCCATTTTATGCTCTACAGAATTCAAGACAAAGGTACGTAGTATATCTACCTATTTCACAAAACATCAAATTTCTAACATAAAATTATAGAGGGAATTCCACCAGATCAACAGCGGCTTATATTTGCTGGCAAACAATTGGAAGACGGCAGATCCTTAAGTGATTATAATAGTAAGTCAAAAAAATCATAAATATTACACTTTTAGCATACTAACACCATTACAGTTCAAAAAGAAGCAACTCTTCATCTCGTGTTACGTTTAAGGGGAGGATTTACTCAAATTCAATAATTCCAATTTTATAAATAATAAATTAAGTATGATAAAATATCCATTCTTTTATTAACGCTTGTTTATCTTCTTCTTTGTACTTAGCACCTTTAGACAAATTATCTTTGGCCCATAATGGCTGTAAATTTTTGTACCAGAAACATACATGTTGATCTACTGGTGAATTAAAGTCCCATGCTTTACAAGGAATACGGTGATCTAGGTGCCAACCAGACTTTCCTCCTTTATTTCGCCAACTCATATAATTGTGAAATTGTTTTTCTAAGTGCACTGTTACACTATTTATATTTTTACCTAACAATCGTTTTGTTAAATCAGACTTCAAATTTAATTGTATAGCAGAACGAAGTCTTCCTCTTAATAACATCATTGTTGTGTATACAGGATCTATTTTGTATCGTTCATGGTGTAGTTGTTTTTTTCTTTCTAACTGTCTTTCGCGGTACACATGATCGTTTTGATATCTGTTTCTTTCCTTTTTCCTTTTTTGTTGTAATAAATCAAAATTATTTTCGTATTTTTCTCTCATTCGTTTTTTTTCTCTCTCCCTGTATCTTGCATCCGTATGCCATCGTTTTTTGCTTTTCTTTTTCATTTTTTCGCGGTAATTTGGATCATTTTTATATCGCTCTCTTAATCGTTTAAGTCTCTTTTGTTCTAACCATGGCTTTTTCTTATTATTTTTCTGCCTCCACTTTTTATGGCAATCTTTACAATAAGCAAGACATCTGTAATACATTTTTACTTCTTTCCATTTGTTACATTTTGTACAACATTTGTGTTCAATTCCATCAATAACTTTAGAGGGTTTTGATTTACATCCACTAGGCATCGATAACACTTATAATGTAAAACCAACGTATATTGTAAGCGTTCAGTTGTATATATAAGATGATTATCAGCAGACGAAATTTAAATTTTATTCTCATCCCAGGGTTTGTTTTGTCTTTGGTCACCCTTGTGTTAGCGATATGGTACGGTGAGTTCAAAACAACAATATTCGGACCAGGAGATGACGTGCGTTTCGGTACTTGGCAGTTAAACACGTGGTCAGAATGGCTAGGGTGGTTTACATTGCAATTATTAATAGGTGTATCGGATGTATTTTTTTACGAGTATGTTCAACCACACTTTAAGTTCAACGTCGATGACGACACTTACCTAATTACACAATATGGAGAAGGATCCACCTTCGACATCGTGACGATTGCGTTGGAATCCATGTTGGGATATTTCCCTATGGTGATGCGCGTAACGCTTAGTGTACTCTTTGTGAACACACAAATTGTTACTGTTGTGTTAGTTCAAATTATTAAAGAAATATTGATCTTTATCTTGGTCTACTACAAGTTAATAAATAAGCAGAAGAAAGGTAAGTTCCGAC
>Ga0209404_10001317_pt1 | contig 16999 bp, 25 predicted proteins | sample TroAtlMetagenome_2_FD_187447 | JGI IMG/M metagenome (GOLD analysis project Ga0209404, IMG submission 187447) | Marine eukaryotic phytoplankton communities from Atlantic Ocean - Tropical Atlantic ANT8 Metagenome (SPAdes) (version 2) | ecosystem: Environmental > Aquatic > Marine > Oceanic...
CACCAGTAAAGGTATTGTTCTGCGCTCCGTTTGAGCCATCAAAATGATATAACTGTGTGACTAGGTTAAAGTCATCATCTACAGGATCTTCTTTTGCTCCAGACGCAGAGATAAGTTTTTGAGCGATCAAACTCATTAGCTTAGATCCTGCCCTGCGGTAAACCCATAATAAATCGTGCCACCGTCCACAGTCAGAAATACAAATACGTCTACATCGCCCGATCCGGTGCTGAGTGTAGGGGCTGTACCTGCTGCCCAATCTACTGATCCCGGCCAAGTAATGGTTCTTGCTGAAGAGTCCTGAGTAACCTTCAATGTGAATCCAGATGCATAGCCAGATGCAGCAGGGTTGCTGAATGTATAGGTCACATTCTCACTAAGCGTATGAGTGAACACCGTGCCATCTCTAAGGTTCAGTGTAGCCGCATTTGAGCTAGATGTGACAGCCGTTGACTCCTCCTGAATACCGTTATCAAACTTCACTACACCATTAGCATCTGCGGTGACTACCTTGCTGGCTTGTGATGTTCCAAGCGTGGTTATATCAAGATAGTTAATCTCTGCTGTGGTAGCCGTTACACCATCTAATATATTTAATTCTGTTGCTGTACTAGTTACGCCATCAAGAATATTTAGCTCTGCTGTTGATGCGGTTACACCATCAAGTATATTTATCTCAGTCGCAGTTGAGGTGACTGCCACATCCTCGTTTATCTTAGGAGAGGTAAGCGTCTTGTTAGTCAGGGTATCTGTTGTGTTTGTACCCACCAAAGTTGTAGTAGCCGTGGGCATACTAATCAAGGCTTCAGTGTGGTTGATTACATTCGATGCAGGAACCAGAGCGTAGTTGCCCATGTACCCATGAGAGCTACACTGGTAGTACAGAATGCTGGGCGTGTCTTCGTCTACGTCTATTTGTGTGTATGCACCACTGCTTCCGGGTGTTCCGCTAGTCGTTACACCTGTGGTAAAAGCCGTTGTCTTGTCGGCATCAAGATAGAATCTGAGAGGGTGACTGCTGTTGGTGCTGTCTGACTGGTCAAATTTGTAATAATATCCGCTGTCACTCGTTACATTGTCAGCACCGTTTAGATAAATAGCTGGAGCCTCAAGACCATCTAAGAAGTATGCAGAACTACTACCATCACCGTTATAAGGATGTGCGGCTGTCTTGGTTCCCACCGTGACTGCAATCGTGATAGGCGCAGAACTACTGCCGTACTTACCACCAACGGCATCGACTTCAAATACTGTGTCGGTGCTTATCAGTCCTTTGGATACTTTAGTTAGAGCCATGATTTATATTCCTATTGGGAGTCTCTGTATTGCGGCTCGCCAATCCGTTTCACGCCACGTTTAAATTGATCTACCCGATCAGAAGTGAAAATGTTTTCTTCCACGCAAGCCGTCATTACGTCATCAAATCGTGTGCTTTTAACATCGACTACCCAGTCTCTATTGGTCATTAATAAAGCTGTGTCTGCAATAATTTGCGTAGTGCTTCTAAAGAACGCCAACATTTCTGTCTCAGTTAAAAGGTTAAGCCATACTGAGGCAGGGAATAACTCAATGCCATCTCTTCCTGTTTCTTCGTATTTATAAAATTCCATAGTACACCGCTATTTGATCTGCCCAATTATTCATGTCCGCTTCTGAGTATGCCCCCATAGCCGTTCCATAAGGTAGGGCGTAGTTCGGAAAATAATATTTTCCCCTCCATCTTTGTGTCATTGAAAAACTACTTCCCCAAAACACACCTTTGTCATCACCGGGAAAGGTTATATAAAACCTAGATTTTCCTGTAGTTAAATTATAAATATTTGCGTAATGCCCAGCCACTCGATCTGATCCTGAGTAGTTATAGTAAGGTTGAAGAAGTATGTTGTTGTCTGTAGTTCCTATTGTGCCAAAACCATAACCGTGATAATACGCATGAGAAAAGGTGCTAGGTAATAAATCTGCGTAGCTTAAAGCACCATTTGTTATATTGATTGTAATCAAAGCACCCCGAAATGGAACAGCCGCCGCCGCACTTCCTCCTGCTGTTCCAAAAGTGTGTATTTGAAAATTGCCCGAACCATCTCCTCCTGCTCTGTGCATTGGCCCTGAGTAACCTGCCCTTGGGGAAGGAAGGTTCATTGTAGCATTTCCAACCTGTGCATTGCCGATAGCGGTCACTGAGCCAGCTTCATTGACTGACGAAAGATATAAAGTGTATGGGCTTGTTCCTGTATCTGCGGTCAACGTATAGAGCTTATTATCTGAATCATCCATGTAGTATTGAACAAAGCCTTCAGTGTCGGCACTTCCTGACGCTTCATCAACAGTCATACCGCCATTCCACACACCGTCTGTTACTTCTGTTCCATCTGCATTGTACAAATAAATATTATCCGTACTAGGATTACCACTGTGCCTAATTCTTATGGCTCTGCCAGCAGTCCCCCCTGAAAATGCTGGATAATAATAATAAGAATTATATCCTTGACCCATTGAGCTATAAACACCATCAGACGTATCTATCCTTGGGAAAACAGGGAATGCTTTATTTTTACTTGTTACTATATTTGTATATAAACCAGCCATTCTTATGTCCTAACTCTCATCGAAGCCCATCATCACCATGTTTACGCTTGCGACTGTGCTTCTGCCGATTACATAGTCGCTCGCCCCTGCTACCACTGGAGAAAAACTTAAACTTTCATCTGGAGCAATCATGGTGTTCTCTAGTAGCTTTTGAGCATTAGCAAACGTAGCTGATGAGTCTCCTACACCTAATTGCACAAAAGCCGTTGATGAACTTCGGTTAAGAATGTGGACAGTATAAGTGCCTCCAGAGGAGCCAGCCTGTCCTATGTTCGCTGTTGTGTTTGCGCTGAGATCAACGCCTGATATTTTGACTGCCATTATACTTGCCCCATAAAGAATACTTTGCCAGTGGAGATAGATGATGCTGTAGCAAATGTTGGAGGCGCACCTGCCCCAGCAGAAGTTAATACTTGCCCTGCACTACCTGTTGCCACCGCTACAGGATTACCTGAAGCATCGTAGCTGATTATATTGCCGTCTGTTCCACTTGCCATCTTCGCAAGCGTTATCGCATCGTCTGCTATCTTCGCTGTGGTGACTCCATCACTTGAGCCAGTTGAATCAACGATAGATGCGGTTACCACCGAGTTTGATGCCAACTGATCCGCTCCCACGGCATCATCTGCTATCTTTGCTTGAGTGACTGCATCCGTGGCAATTTTGGCAGTAGTGACTCCATCGCTTGAGCCGCTTGAATTTTCTAGTTTAGCGGTTGTAATACTTCCGTCTGCCACCACACCCACAGAACTAGCGGTGAACGCCATGACCTCGATACTTGTACCGTTTGGTGGTGCTGTGCTGAATGTCAGCGTTGTACCCGACACAGCGTATGTGCCTTTCTCTTGGTAGACACCATCAATGTAAACCTGGGTATTGTTTTCTGTGGAAGGATCAGCAGATAAGGTAAAGGCTGTGGTGCTGCCGTTACCAGAAAATTCGTTTAGAGATACGTTGGTTGCACCAGAGCCGCCTATGTCTCCCCAACTGTCGGTGTAGCCCTCAAACGCACCTGTTGTCGTATTGTATCGAAAAGCTCCTGCGACACCTGTTGGTCTGTTTCCTGTAGTCCCAGATGGGACATAAAAAGCCTGTGCGCCAAAAGCCGCTGCCGTAATATCGACAACTGCCGCACCTGCTCCTGCGCCATCCAAGTAAACAATTTTTTTTGTTCCAGCAAGAATAGTAATCGTAGCACCCGATCCTTGTTTGATAATAATAGACTGACCACCGCTGGTCGCATTTTCAATAATCTGTACTCGTTTGACAGTATTAGGCGAGATAGTAATGGTGCACGCAGAGTCCAGTGTGCCTGTGTACTGAAGGTGCATGGCTCTGCCGGGGTCAGAGGCCCCTTCTGCTATGACCGTAGAATGTGTGTCTGCATTGGTGGTTATTGCCTCCGTTCCAATACCTAACGCTTCGCCTATCAGTTCTAGGCTAGTATTGGTAGTGGCTCCCCAATTCGTGTCGCCATCGGCGGGTTCTGCTATAACTAAATTGTTTACAAAAGTTGCTGCCATAATTTATGCCGCTATCTCTTCCCAGTTTGGTGTTTGTGATGCAGTAATCGTGCTCCAACTTGGTGTCTGGTCTGGGGATATTCCGCTCCAAGTGTTAAGAGAGCTGGTACCGCCCGTTGCCGCGATGCCATTAACTTGGACTGTTTCTCCGCCTCCCGCACTAATGGCTATACCACCAAGAGAAGCGGTCAGCTCAATACCGGATACCGATACAACTGTTCCAGCGAAAGACGTCGCCGTTCCGACCGCACTAGTTAACCCGGTAAAAGCTATATCTTGGTTGTATCCACCCCGACCATAACCTTGTGTTATTTGGTTATAGCCAGTAAAAAATACGGTTACATCAGTCATTAGGCAATCCTAATAATCGCACTGCTAGAATCAGCGGTAGGAAATTGTATCGTAAAATCCCCGCTGGACGATGTCTTGTCTGAACCAAAATCCAAAATCAACACGGCTCGATTAGCAGATCCCGCAGTGGTAGAGGAGTTATATATCATGGCTCCCCTAGCAGTGATGCTTGAACTGCTAAACGTCAAATCTGCGAAATCCGTAAGAGCTGTCGTGCTCGAAGTGGTAGGCGTCACGTTGGTCAACGCTGCCCCGCCCGAGCTATATCCTGTACCAGACGTCTCATTACTTGTAGTAAAAGCAGTCGTAGCCGCGTCTAAACTAGCACTGCTCGTATACATAGCTAATTTAAAAGCGTTACCGCTCCCTGTTGAAGTGGTCGTGCCACCACCCGATCCGTTGGTAAAATTATGTATGCCTTGCAGTAATTCTTGCTTAAAAGACGTACACATTGCTTGCGTGATAGCCATTATATTGTCCTCAAAAGTTTAGCTAAATCTTCTTGTCCATTGTTTACTAGGTTATTTGACAAAGTTGTTCGATCACTTTTTATCGCTTGTTTAGCAGTATGGACAATAACCCAATACATTTTTTCACGGAAAGCATGAGCTTGTTGCTTTAAAACAGGATCAGCACTGTCTGCTATTTGAATAATTTTTTCGACTGCGAAACCGGCTAACTCTTCTGGAGTGTGCCCCCTGTCTACTGTGGTTTGCACATCGACTGTGCCGCAATCATTTTTAATATCAACACTAAACATTATTGTTTTTGCCTTATAACTTTGCCAGTCGTATATTCATCAGTGGTTTCTTTAGCCTCTCCGAACATTTTAAGCGCCATAACAGCTTCGTTAAAACGTTTATCGTATAAAGAAATAAGATCAGGCTCTCCCTTCATAAAAATATAAGCTTCTAAAAGAGTACCGTAAAGCATTGCCACATCTGCGTTTTCACTTAACCACGTTGTGCCGGAATCGGCTCCAGCCGTTAAACTCGCAGGACGGTAAAAATAATGTAACTCCGCTGAGTAATTGCCATTTGGGGTCGGACCAATAATAAAATTGTCTACATCAAATTGTGCGTAAAATTTTGGATCTCCGGTAGTCGAAGCATTTGGGTTCATAGTCTGAATAAAATCAGGGTCTTTGAACTGCAAAAAATTGTGTTGGCTCGAACTATTAATAAAAGACAACGAAAAAGGAGCCAAAAAATCTGTAGGACACGCTAAAAACCTGTTTCCCGAAGACAAGGTTCCTAAAGCATTCTTACGAAACAAGCTTAACTGTACGTTCTTGAGTATTCTTTCTTCTGCTTGGCGAATAAAAATAGGTAAATTATTGACAAAAGTCGTTTCGTCGTACTCTGTATAGTCTTGTATCGCTGTTTTTAATTGTGTGTAGGTAAAACTCATGACGTCACCACCGTTACAGATCCCACGTTTGCGTTTGCTGTTGTAAGCGCGGCAGTCGGGCTTTCTACTGTTTCAACCCCTACAAAAACTAAAAGCGGTTCTACTCTATCTGGTCGAGCATTTTGTAGAGCCTGGGGATCATTCACTTTACGAAAAGGGCCTAACTGCGGTTGCTTTGGCTCATATTCATCGGGCCCGACAAGAAGACCGTTCCATTCTTTTCGCATCAAACGATAAGGGTACCGTTGCCCAGATCGGTCACTAATTGCATAGGCTTTTTTTCCAGACGCAAATTTTGCCATTACCCTACTCGATAGTATTCAAATTTAGGCACCACGTTGAACGAAGATCTATCACGATCCTCCGTCGCAGCCCTATCAAATTCTTCTTCATACACTGCTTTCAGCAACTGCACCCGATCAGGCGCTTTCTTCATAGAAAGATAGTACGCCAAACCAGCCGCCAAACACGGATAAAAACGGAAAGGAATGTCCATCGTGTTAATAAAGGTATCCGCATCGTCAATCCGGGTCAAAGCGTCATAAACTAACGTGTCTGTGCTGTTTTCAGGGACCTGCCAAATTTTTAAATTTGGAGTCACTTGACGATCTAAAAAAAACTGATTGGGACGACCTTGTGTAGTTTTGTCGGGTATAGTCAAAAACTCATCCCTGCTTAATCGCAAAAGTGAGTAGTCTGTACCATCCCGACGCACCACAACTGACAAAATGTCGATAACATCCGCAGATAAAGAGTATTCGGAAGTGCCTTGTGTCAAAGCTTGTGTTCTTTGAGCAATAGTCCACTGGTTAAGGCCACGATTAGCCCAATCGGCCAGCAACAAATTTAAAGACCGTTTTGCGGTTTTTAAATCGTAACCCGTTCGGACTTCCAGACCACAACGTTCAAAAGCTTCTTCGATGTACTCGGTGACATCAAGCTCAAAATTAGCACTTCCTGAAACAGCCATTAGTCTTTAACCAACTTGTAGCCTTTGTCTTTCGCGGCCTTTCTAAGCTCTGAGACGGACATTGTGGGACCCTCTTTCTTCATGCGTTTTGGTGAACCACCCCGTCGCATCGGAACTGGTTTCTGTTTTTTCGGGCCTTTCATCTTTTGTACCCCCAAGTCTTAAATAATAACTTTCTCTTTTAGCATATTGTTCACTAGAGCAAGGATCTTTCATGTATTTATCATAATAACCCTTATTCACTAATTTGTAAGCGGCTTCTTGGATTTTTGATAATCGTTGAATAAAAACCATTAAGTAAGGTTCTTCTACCATTTCTTCAAATTCCAGATTTTTATCAACAAACTCCGCTTCTCCGTCTTCTGGGTGACAACCCATCAACCATATGTCTTTGTCAATAAAAAAACCTTGTGAAATAGCCTCGTTCATCGCCCCTAGATACTCATGTAAATCCTCCGGGGGGCCTAAATGATTTTTTCTAACCAGGATCGCCATGTCATAAGAATCATCGAATTGAGATACACAACTGTATAAAGACTGCCAACTGTTTGTGTCATCGAAAACTACAGCAACTTTCTGGTCAGTCCAGGCTTGTCTTGCAAAAGGACACGGGGGCAAATTGTTAAAAAACTCGTTTGGGACATTCAAACTTAAATGCGCCCAGTCGGCTAATTCAGAAATAACCCCTTTTTCAAAATCCGTAGAGGCAAAAAAGGAGGCTTCTTGTTTGGCTTTGAGTAAAAATGTGTGGGAATCCAACGTGTTGTTTTTCATAGGAAAAACCTGTCAACAAACGGAGTAACTATTATTAGAACAGCAAGTCCCCAAATTTTTGTGTCTAAAGATTTTAAATGGTCTTTTTGATCATCTAATCTCTCACCAATACGCTCATATCTCAGCTCACATTCTTTTTCATGATAAGTAAGCCTTTGTAGTAAATCGTCCATTTACAAAGCCTTTAAGCATGAAAACCCGTAATCGTAGTAAACGTGCCTACGTCGTATTGCACATAGATACCGTCTGTAAACAAAACCCCTTCTTCCGGAATGTGAACATCCCTGGTAACCGTAGCACTTGCTATAGTACCTAGTTTCATTGTTGACGTTCCTGTTGGAGAAGTCGTTAAAAAATCAAGGGTCCCGGCAGTCGCCGAGTTTACAATATAGGCACCTTTTAACCGGGATCTTCCTGCAAAAATAACATCTGCGGATCCTGCCGCCATTCCAATAGAAACGTTACCGGCGGGTTGAGCAGAAGCACTTGCCGCAGTAACGGTTCTAAAATACTTGGTTCCAGCGTGAGCGGTAGCGGAGCCCGTAAGAGTGATTGTTTCAGTTTGCGCGTCCCCATTGACGTCCGTACCTGTAATGGTGACCGTTTTGCCGTTGTCGCTTGTCCCTGCCGTGGTGCAAGTGATAATTCTTCCTGCTACAAAAGTAGCGACGTCCCCGCTTGCATCCGTCCCGTCTATAGTAAAATCTGTATTTGGGCGAGCCGCAGCCGCAACAGACGCGGCATCTACGGCATTTGTGTCAGCAGTAATAAAAACTGCTTTTACATCTGAACCTGCCATTGTTTACTCCTCTATTTCGCCTCGCAAAATCAAAGCTTTGCGTTCTGCACTCCCTACGGGAGGGAGTGCGCCGCTTTTGACTGTTTTTGCCTTCGTTTTAGCTTTAGGCGTGGGCTTCGGTTTAGCTTTCGCTTTAGGTTTTACTTCTTCCCAAGCTTCGTTTTCAGGCGTTGAAGGATCATCCCCTTTAAACTTGCCACCTTTACCTCTAGCACGTTTTTTTTCAACCATTTCTCACACCTTAACGGGTTTGTGAAGCGAATAAATAATCTATGGTCGCAGATTTAGTTCCCGTAGCCGATCCGGACAGCTCCATTGCACCGATTGCCAGATTTTCGTCGTCTGGAATGTTTGCAGTATGAGTAGCTACCAAGTTGCGATTTACAAAAAACTCAACTTTTGCCGCATCAGTAACGTGAAAACCTAGTGTTACATAAGTGTCGTCCGCTATATCCACACCAGAGTCTGTGGTAGTAGCAGTACCGTCTTTTTCAGTAACACAATCAATGTTGGTATCACCGTCGTCAACCTGAAACACAATACGGTCCGCCGCAGTCAGCATAGCTTCAGGGTTAGTTGCAAAGTTAACGGTCAGGCCCACGCACAACTCAATTGCGCTTCCTTCGGAGTCTCCGACTTTAACTTTTGTCTCAAACCAGATGTTTCTACCGGTAGCTACTGCAAAAATTTCATTGCCCTGAACAGACGCACCGTCGTTATCAGTAGTAGCTTGAGAGGTAAGAACCAGCGTTCCGCTTTCAGCATCCGCACCTAAAGCAGCCGTTGCACTTGAATCTTTAACAAGCGTCCAGTCGTTAGTAGTGTCGAGAGCAATCCCTGTAAAATCGTCCATATAAGTAACGTAATCAGGGTTTTTATCAACGGGAAGGTTCTCAAACCACTTTCGTGGTGAATCCTTACCAGCAAAAAGAATAGGTCCAGTAAAATGAACAGCCATATTAGTCTCCTGTCGTGGCTAAAGTCAGTCGCCCCATGCGACTGTCAGGAATAAGAAATAATAAACAATGTATTTACAAAAAGAAAGGGCGACTTGCGCCGCCCTTCTTCTGTTTCTTTTACGCTCCGGGCGTACCAAAAACACAACGCCAGTCGGAAACCCCAAAGGAGTATCTTTCTCGAGCCTTAAATCTCATGTTGCCTGTATCAAAATCTCCTTCCATCTGAGTTTTGATAGGCGAACGATTGAAGAATTTAAAGCCGTTAGGCGCGTCAGTTTTGATAAAGTATGCGTCGGTATCCGTCAGGAAGTGGTTTACTACCGCTCCTTCGGGAAGCATACCCATCGCTTTAGTCGCGTTAAGGTCGTTGTCCGCAGTTCCGGGACGTAGGTTAGAGTTGATCACTCTTTCTGCAATAAATTGCAGTTCTTTAGGAATAATCAGTTTCAAACCACGTACCGCAATCTTTAGACCTCTTTCGTCGGTGAGACCAGCGATATCAATCAACATTTGCTCAAGTGAAGTTTCGTTCAAATCAGCAGCCGTAGAAAGCAAGTTTCGTTGGTTTCCAGACAAAGAAGGGTGAGCGGACGAGCACAAAGCTGCTCCATCACCGATTGGGCTAGAAGTGCTGAACGCATTATTTAAAATTGCGGCAGCTTTAATTTGCTTGGTCTGTGCCATAGATCGAGCAAGAGCCTTGGTGTACCTAGACGCAAGCCGGTCATACAAATTGTCTTCTATAGCTTCTTCAGTGATTGAAAATGCTAGTGCTATAGTTTCCATAGTGTAACGTGCTGTAAATGTTTCTTGAGCATCTTGGAAAGAGATGGCTGCGCCTTCACCTTTCACAGGAGCTGTAGAAAATCCAGCAAGCATCACTTCCTCTTCAAAGGCTCTGTCCGAAGACTCTTCTTCAAAGATTTCAGCGTGCTCATTTTCGTAACGATCATATTCGAGCCCGAACAAGGCATTAAGGCCGGGTTCTAGCTCTTTCGCTAATTGTGCGCGAGAAATAGCCATTTATATTACCCCCTTAAATACCAGTTGTCGTCGCAGTGGTTTGAGAATCAAACCTTGCGCTCGTAGCGTTATGGTGTGCATTAAGACGCACAATCAACGGTATACCAGCAGCCGCATAATCGCTATTAGCTGCATCGTCCATAATTCCCATTATCCGCAACGATAAAGTAGCGGTGGTTGCTATGGTAGATACGCCAAGCGCAGCCGTGCTGTTACCGGTGTCTGTAGATCCCCCTCGCGCAGACGTTCCTAAAGAAGCGTTTGCAAAAACAGCCGTCAAAGCGGTTGCTCTGTCTGTGAGGGTCGCGTCACTTGCCACCTGGAATAACTGGTTTGGATTATCTGCAACAAAAGCTTTGATCTTAAAGTTACTATCAACGCTTACGTTGTTAGATCCGGGCCAGTAGTTTTTAAAAACGGTTTTCTTCGAAGAACTATCGACGTATTCCACACCCATTAAAACACCAAGAGCCGGAGTTGTACCTCCGTCAGTGGCGCCGGCTTGGTCAATAACTCCGCCGGAAGTGGGAACCACAATGCCATATTGGTAAAGTGCATTGGTGTTATTACTAGCAATTTCGTACTCAGTAACACCTGTTGAATTAACTGCACTTCCAACTAGCCCGATAGGACGAAGACCGTAGGCAGTTTCTTGATTTGCCATTTTTTTTGTCTCCTACTTAGCAGCAGCCCTATTTTTGAGGACCGCCAAAGGTTACACGGGATTGACGATCAGGCTTGCTAATCGTCATTGTTGAGTGTGCATTCTCGCGTAACATATCGTGATCAACCGCGTCCATTTGATCCTGATTACGACTTTCGAAGTATTCAGTCCTTTCAGATACAGTCTCTTCCGGTATCCGGGCGAGAAGCAATCCGCCTACTCCAAACACACCTTGGTATTTACCTGATTCAACAACAGGAAGCTCGAAATCGGGATACTCATCAGAGCGTACCAATTCCCAACCTTCCCGCAATTTGGCACTAACATTCTTAGTGTCATCAAACCCTCGGGTCTCAGACCGTATCCAACGGTGCTTGAAACCATCCGGTGCAGGTGGTGCATCTAACATTGACGGTGGAGACCAAGGCTTTCTCATTGCCTTTTTCTCCCTTGTTTCTTTAGCGCGAGAAGTCCTATTGACCTTCATTTCAGTTTGTTGCATTTCAGTCATAATTACCTCTTCACGTATTTTGCGTATTCAGCAGTTGGCACACCCAATTTTTTCGCTATTGCGACTTCGCTCGGGGTGAGTCGAACTTGTTTACCACCGCGCCCTGTTTTTTTAGTTCTTGTTGCACCAGCAACCGTCTGGGCGGGACGCTTGCGAGTGGAAGTTTCTTCGTTATTGGCAGATGGAAAAGTCTCTTCAATCTGACGATCCAGCTCAGTATAGTATTCATCGGACGTAGGATCAAACCCTTCTTGTTCAACCAGTCTTTTGTGTATACCGAACGCTGCATAAGTTTTTGCCTCGTTCTGTCCAAACCATTCATTACGCGCTGCCCAATCTTCTGCTTTTGGATCGGGTCTTTTTGGCGGTTGTTGAGCTTGGGGTTGTTGTTGATACTGTGGTTGAGGCATTGTCTCGGGCTGTGCGGCCACGCGATCTTGGCGTTGCTGTTTGGCTTGTGCCGCTCGATCTGCCTGAATCGCTAAAGTTGTAAGCTTTCGTTGCGCTTCAACAACTTTAGAAGAGTCGCTTAGTTCCACGGCTTGAGCCAATTCGCTCTCAGCTTGCGCTATTTGACTTTCTACTCGACCCGCGTACTCATCCACATAGTTGGTGTCCATTGTGTTTAAGCGCGTTTTCAATTGCTCGTTTTCTTGCTGAATTTGTTGCGCGTAACTTAAAGCAGCTTCTTGTTGCCTTTCAGACTCCCTCATCTTCTTTGTAAGACGATTTATACGTTTTTGAGTAGCACTCTCAGCTTGCTCGAATTGGTCATCTGAATCGCTTACAGGCGCTTCCGGAGCTTCTTCCTGCTCCGTTTGATTCTCTTCTAAATCGACGACAACCTCTTCTTCGTCGCCTAAATCTAAATCTACTTGTGATTGTTCTGACATGACTACCCCTGATTTTGTTTGATATCGTTAGGATCAAGAATGGTGGCAATCACTTCGTCATCGTTCAAAATACGAACTTCGCCACCTTCAATATTGAATCTAGAGCCCGCGTAACGTGCGAACATAACCCAATCCTTTTCTTTGCACCAAGCGCCCGTTGGAAATTTGTCGCCATCTTTATAGGCTAACGGGCCAACTTTAAGCACGTAACCAACTTGAGTGCCCACATTTGTGCGCTCCTGCGTCTCATGTGCCAGTAAAATTCCGCCATCCGTTTTACCTGCACCACGATACGGCAGTATCAAAATGCGCCATCCGGTCGGCGTCGGCATTCTTTCCAATAACGAGTCGGGTAATTTCTCAGGGTTGAGATAAGGGGTGTCTTGCATTGCATCACTAAGATTAGTGACGCTTGTCTCTTTAGCCATCTGTTTGCTCCTGTTTTTCTAGCAGGTTCGAGAGTTCCTGTTCCACGTGGTTCAAAGCATCTAAGTTGCCCATCAACTCACGATAGTGTTCCATCGACTTGACGTTGTTGTACATCAACAAATCGACGATCGCTTGACGGCGTTCTCGGGTTACCCGATAAACCGCTTCCGCAACAAAAATTTCATCCATGTCGCATATTATCCGTAATAGTCTCGTAAAATCCTATCACAGAAATTAATTAGTTACACCCCCTCCGGCGTCAGGTCTAGGATCATCTGTTCCCACCTCGTTTCCATCTGTTCCTGGTGCTGGTTGCGGTTGAGGCGCAGCCGGAATAATTCTTTCAGGTATGTTCAAAGGCCGTGTCGTCTGCTTCACATTTATGCCAAACGGGTCCTGCCTTTGCGACTCATAACCCTGTGTCGGTAATTGATAAACTTGTGGGTTTTGTCTGGTATCTAAAAAGTTCCCTGACAACATTGGGCCTTCCAAAGATTGTTGACGGACCATGTCCATCGTTGGAAGCACACGCTCTGGAAATAAATCTCCCACTACGGTACCCGCAGTGGGCAATGTATTAGAACCTTGAGTTGTGCCGGAAGCTGGGTTGCCCACCGGATTACCGGGGTCTTGCTGTGCAGACCCAGAGGGGAATCTTTGAGTGCTTTGTTGAGTAAATCCTAATACAAAATTATTAACGGAATAGTCACCATAATCAGTAGTTGCAGCACGCTGTTCGGGATTCATCGAATTCCAAGTGTTTTGAGCCAGATCCCAATTTGCGACATCTATTTGATAAAACCCGTAATTAGGAGAATCTTGTCCGGGATTTACAGGACGTGCGCCAAAATTACTTTCAAAGCTTCCAGACCAATTTATCGGATCTGCACCTTCAGCAAAAGCATTCAAGACATTAAAACGTTGATATTCCGCTGGAGGTGCGGTTTCTGCCGGAGGTGCGTCCGCTGGAGGTGATGTACTTGCCGGAGGTGATGTACCTGCCGGAGGTGCGGAGCCATAAGTATAATTTTGCTCTGCGGCGGCTTTGTTCTCTAACATCTGTAGGTATTGTTCTCCCGCAGGAGTGTAAGTCCGACCTCCCGCTACAGCCGTCGATCCACCCAAAGTAATAGGCGCACCCGAGGCGTCAACCATATTAAAAGCTTGCCCGACTCTTCTCCAATAACCCGTACCACTCAATTCTTTAAACTTGGGCGATAACATATTCCCCTGTCCAGCAATGATCATTCTCACGGCACCTTGCGCCTCTGCGGGGGTCAAACCTTGCTCGGCTAATACGTTTCTTTGTAAATCGGTAAGAGCCGGTCCCCCCTCTTGCATACGCCGAGGTTGCACAAAGCTACCGAGTCCAGAATATAAAGCGCTCATACGGTTATTCATAACCCATATAATCGCCGCCCTTCACTGCTGCGCCCATGCCACGTGCTTTCATTTTCTTAAGCGCACCGGGTATTTTAACGTCGGCAGTCTTGCCATAAGGCACACGACCCTGCTTATCGATCTGTGCAAACTCGACCGCTTTGGGGCCGTTTCCGGGTTTATTTCCATTAACTTTTACTGATCTACCCATTAGTCATCCTTCTTTAGAAGTTCACGTTGGAAAGCGGCATCAATTCTAGCACCCGTTTGCCGCTCTTGAGAAGCAAGACGTTGCTGAAATTGATCCTGTCGCATTTGTTGATTTTGTTGGTCCAGACCCAGTTTCTGCATATCAATCTGTGTATCGGCCTGTTCTTTCTGAGCTTTAAGCTGCAATTCTTGCTGTTTCAAGGCAACCAGTGGGTCGGGTTGTCCTGCGCCCGTAAGCTGGTTTGTCAACTGTATCAGCATCTGCATACCTTCGGCCTCGAACTGCGCCATCAAAGCCGCCATGTCCATGTTCTGACCTTGTTGTTGCGCCGCCATTTCTGCTTGCTCCATCGCTTGCATCTTGACGTGCTGCATAATGTGTTTCTGGAAGCTTGCCGCCAGCGTAGGATTGCCCGCGACCATCGGACTGATTGCAAAACTTAAGTGCGCTTGTATGTGAGCCGCATGATTCTGCCCTCTAAATGCCTCCATCGGCAACATATCAAGCCCGTCAATGTTCTCCTGCACCGGATCTTTCGGCACCGGATCGGTTTCAGGCACCGACTTCATAATACGATCGACATCAGTAACGCCCAGCGCCTCGTACATGTCTCTGAATATTTCAGGCATATTGTGTAATTCAGGCGCGGCCCCTGCGAGCTGCAACTTGGTCTGAGCCATCATAATACGCTGAGATTGACTGAATACGTTGGGGTTGCTGACCGGTACCACGTCCACACGGGAGTCAAAGTCCTCGCGCATCACGGTCGCATCTGCTCCTTCTACCGCATAAGGGTATTCCTGTGGCAGACTTTCGCCCATGACCCGTGCCAGTATCTTGAATTCTTTACGCATGGCGTAATGCAAACGTTTGTGCACCGCGCTCATGACCCGCGATCCCTGCTCCATCATCGCAATGGTCGTGCCCACCGCAGCATTTTGATTGCCATCCCCTACTTTCAGGTCAGTAATCGTCGCAAACCGCTGTCCAGCTTGCACCACAAAGCCGAGGAGGTTAAATAAGGTCCCATCCGGGCCTTTGAAAGGCAACGGCATCAAACTGTCTCTAATGGCTCCTCCGGGCGCGTCAACGTCCCTGAACTCACCGGGCTGTAATGGATCGTCATCGTCTCTGATCCGTAGACCACGGGCTTTGAATCCTGCTGGCAAATTAGATAGCGTTCCAGCGTCGATTAATTGCCGTAAAGCTGCCGTCGCGGTCCTTGACAGGCCCCCAATTGTGTGAATGAGCCCCAATCCGTAGAAGCCAAACCCCGGTAAAAACTTAAAATGTGTGAAATATTGTATTTTTTTGCGATTTTCGTCGTCTTCCATGTAATTTCGACGTATCGCGAGCACCTGACCGTTGTCGGCGGACAAAGTCACGACGTAGGGTACCTTGATTCCGGTGGGTTCATCGTCATCGTCCACGTCTTCGTAGCCTTCGAGGTCCAAATCGACGTGGCATTCCAATAATGTGCAGTCGTAATCTATCTGAGACGGCTCAACGCCCTCGATTCGATTGGTTTCTTCGTTCACCGAGGTCAAATCTTTCTGTGCGGGCATGACTTCAACGTCTCGATAGAAGCCCGCTATCTGATTCTTGCGTAAATCGTTCAAAGACATACGCACAACTTGCGTAATATTGGGGCAAGTCTCGAGGTCCGAGGTCTCATAAGGGACAACCAAGTTCTCAACCGGCACAAATTTGCTCACAACCCGGTTCATTGCCTCATCAAAGTAGGTTTTCTTGAAAGTTGACCCCGCCAGCGGCAAATAAAACAGCATTTGGTCCATATCAGGGGTGTATTCCTCCATGATATTGGTCAAATAATAGTTCATAAACTGTTTGACGCGCTGTGCCTGATTGTTCTTTTCAGGGGTGTCCTCGCCGATGACGATCGTTCGAACGGGCCCCGAAGCCGGTAACAGCTCATTGAACGCCTGTGCTTGGAATTGGGTCGCTGCTTCGGCTAACAAAGGATGCGTCACCCCAGAGGCACCTCGAAATGGCTCTGTTCGCTCATCGTAAGTAAACCCTAGCAGCTCGAGCCCGTTGGCATACGCCTCTTCCCAGTCCTGACGACTGGCTTTATTGGCGTCAAACTCGGACATCAGCTCAGAAGAAATGCGCCCAAGTTCGCGGTCCGGGATCTCCTCTGCAAGGTTGGCGTCAAATGCTACTTCTTCGCCTTTCTCCTTGGATTGTGGATCAAAGTCCACGATGACCCCGCCGTCCTCTTCAGGAATGATCTCGATGCTACCGACATCTTCGGAGGCAATCATTGCCATGACGTCGTTCTGCGATCCGGGAAGCTCGATCTCTATCTCAGCTTGCAGGTCCTCTTCGTCCAGTTGTGACGGGACATTACGGTCCATCAAGCTACCTTGTCGGGTATCTATTTCAGACATCTAACCCCCTACATCATCCGCATTTGATTGAAATATACATCAAGACCGCCCACAGGACCACCCATAGCTTTATTTTCTGGATTTTTTCTGCGGCGCAATTCCATT
>Ga0209404_10001319_pt1 | contig 16975 bp, 11 predicted proteins | sample TroAtlMetagenome_2_FD_187447 | JGI IMG/M metagenome (GOLD analysis project Ga0209404, IMG submission 187447) | Marine eukaryotic phytoplankton communities from Atlantic Ocean - Tropical Atlantic ANT8 Metagenome (SPAdes) (version 2) | ecosystem: Environmental > Aquatic > Marine > Oceanic...
GACCCCAATCGGGCGAGCCGACGAAAGCATCTGGAGAGGGGCCCGCATCCGCTGGCTTTTGAGCCGGTTTACGCCGTTTCTTAGATGCTTTCTCGGGCGGCGGTAGCTCCTCGGGACGGAGGGTGCGTGCTGCTCGAAAGCCGAGGGTCGCGTTTCGTCCGATGGGCGCCAACCGACTCCGAAGAGCGACTCGGAGATTTCTTGGGGCACCGGCCCAACTGCCGCCGCGGGCGATCCGGTCGAGGCCAATGTTCTGGACGGGGTCGAAGACTTTGCGCGCAGGGTATCGTCCATAGCCGTCCCAAACCCATTCCATCACGCCGCCCAAAAGATCGTGATGCCCCCACGGTGTCGCCTTCTTGGACCCCACGGGATGGGTCCCACAATGAGGGGCCGGTTGAATCCGGCCTGGCCAATTACTGCAATCGATCGCATCAGGGTAGGCCACTCCACTATTGCCCCCGTACCACGCGATCTCATCGAGTACGGGGGCATGGTTTTGGATGAGTGTGACGATGTCGCCCGCGTATGTCGCTGTTTTGGTGCCAGCTCGGGCGGCGTACTCCCACTCTGCTTCGGTGGGGAGGCGATATCCTCGGCAGTGAAGGCCTTCGAATCGAACGGATTGACAGATGTAGTCACCGGCACACGCGCGATTGTCCTTCCCCGGTGTACGGCATCCCGAGCCCGCGATGCCGGTACATTTGTCGAGGATGTAGCATTGCGGGAGGCTCTCGGCCTCCGAGAGTCGGTTCAGGTAGAGCAGTGCTTCGTACCAACTCACCCTTTCGACGGGACACCGGCCGCCACAGTGCCGAAAGAAGCTCGGATTCCGCGGGATGAGTTGCCGCCACTGGCTTTGAGTCACCTCGTGGGTCTGGAGTGCGAAGGGGCGACTGATGGCCACGGGATGGGGGCGTTCATTGCGAAACCGACCCGCCTCCCTTCGGGGCGAGCCACGGGTGTAGGCTCCGGGTCGGAGAGCGACGAAGTCACCGGCTTTGACGGGTTGGTAAGCCAGGGGTTCGAGGGGGGGCAGCGGAACGCCCACAGCACAGTTTAGGCCGCTGACCAAGAGGCCATCGGGACAAATGGGGGTGCCGATGCACGCACCTTCACCGTTTTCGGAACTGCCGTGCTCGGCGTGCTCATGGTCACTGCCGTCGGTATGATTTTCCCAGGTTTGACCGGGCCAACAGCAGCCACCTTCGACGGCGACTTTTCCACCGGTACAGCTGGCCCCCTCGCAGCCCTCCCCGTCGACCGTCGGCAGGAGACCAGCAGGACATTCGGCCATGCCCGCACAGCGTCGCAGGGCGTCTGACCACGCTTGACCCTCCCAGCAGCAATGTCCTTCGGTGGCCTCATTTCGCACTTGCCCCGTGCGGCACTCTTCACCGTCGGGGGCGGCTGGGCTGAAGGCCGGCAAGAGCAGGCACAAGATGGGGAGCGACAAACGCAACATCGCCGCGCAGCGTACTCTCGGTGGCCAAAAGTCTCCATAGTTCTGCGACCCACGGTGACTTTCGGGGGGGGTCATCAAACGAGGTTTGCTATCGACCACTCAAGAGCCCTTTCTCGGGAAGGCGTCCTGATTTGCCGTCACCGGGTGATAGGGGACTGTTCATTCCGCTGTGTATTCACGCGCCAAAACCTTTAACTCACTCTCCTCTCTATCCATTGGCTGGTGGTGGACACCCGGCTCAGGGTATGGTCCCGCGTTATCGACCCATAGGTGGATTCATGAAGTTCTCTACCCTAATCGCCCTCACGTTTGCTCTGTGTTCGGGGTGCGCCGATGTTGAGTTGGATGAAGGGGACGACGCGCCTCGGATGCGCGTTGCGCCCGATCCCGGTGGCATGATTGAAGACCAAGGAAACGGTGGGCAGGACATCGGCATGGGGGGCAATGTCGCACCGCCAACCCCCATGGGCGGGATGGAAATGCCCGGTACGGGTGGGGCGATCCCCCCCGTCGATCCACCGCCGCCACCGACGCCGATGATTCCGACCGAGTTGGCGCCTCTCCTGGCCAATGCCTTTTGCGGATACCTGGACCGTTGCGAGTACGCCTCTCTTTTGGAACTGGTGCTCAACGAAGACTGTGAGCCGTTCATGACCGAGCAATTCCGAGCGACGACAGTCGAGCGATTGCAACCGTCGGTCCTCAATGGGCGAATCATTTTCGACGCCATGGCCACTCAAGCCTGCTTGAGCGCCTTCTCCACCCTCCCGTGCGCCTTGGATTTGGAGAATCTGCCGACGGGGTGCGCTGACGGATTCTTGGGGACCGCCGCTGCGGGTGAGGGCTGTGTGTATGACGAAGAGTGTGAGGGCGACCTGGCTTGTAGTGTCGAGGGCGCGTGTCCCGGGACTTGCGTGGTGCCGGGGGCGGAGGCTGAAGCCTGTAGTGAAAACCGAGTGTGCGCCGCCGGCCTCAATTGTGTGCAGGGGAGCTGCATGAACTCATTGCCGGCAAACGAAGTCTGTGGCGGCGATACCCGGCCGCCATGTGCCAGCGGGCTCTTCTGCGACGCTGAGCTGGGTCAAGAGCGAGGCCGCTGTCGACCCATCGACCAACGAACAGTGCAGTCCGGTGACCGATGCGGACTCTTAGGCGGTCCATTCTGCGCCGAAGGGACGTCATGTATCCCCGAGGTCGAGCTTTTCAACGTCACGTTTCGTTGCAGAAATCGGGTGAGTATCGGCCAGCGCTGTGCACCGGGGCTCCCCGAGCACTGCCAAGATGGCCTCTTTTGCGAAGGGACGAACCCCGAGGAGCAGGACATCGAGGGTACGTGCCGTGCCCTGCCCGAAGAGAATCAAGCCTGCGGTCAAGCACCGGTCGGTGAGGTGTGCGCCTACGGCTTAGTCTGTGAATTCGGTCAATGTGTACCTCGGCAGTCCCTCGACGGGGCATGCCGAGACGCGGTCTCGTGCTACAGCGGCGCATGCACCGGGGGTGCCTGTTCTGTTCCGTCACCGTGCGACTGACAGTCCGCCGCAATCACCGGGCCTTGGCTTGGGTGTTTTTATTCCTGTTCTCCACGCTGTCGTCGAGTGCCATGGCCGACCCCTCTTCAGTCGTGGGGGCGGGCGGCTCTGCAGTCGATGAGGTAAAGCCGCAGACCGCCGAGGGCGAGGGCGACAAGGCGGAACCTGGCGCTGTCGAGGGGGCCAAGACGCCTCAGATCAGTGTGGTCTTCATCGGACCGGGAGACGATGTCTATACGCTTTATGGGCATACGGTTCTGACGGTTCGTCGGCCAGGCGAGGCCCAAGCAGACGCACGCACCTACAATTTTGGAGCGACCGACTTTGAAGCCGAGGGCTACGTAAAGCGATTCGCGACGGGTCGCGTCGAGTTCTGGGGCACAGCGGCGCCCTACGGCGAACTCATGAAGACTTGGGGACGCCAAGATCGGACCGTAGTACGCTACCCAATCAATCTAAGTCCTGATGCTGCAAGACGATTAGCGCTTCGTCTCGAACATGATGTACAGCCGGTTCACAGTCACTTCACCTACGATACTTTCCGGGCGAACTGCGCCACCAAGATCCGGGATCTCCTCGACACCTATACCGGCGGTGCTGTGTTCGCTGCCTTGGGTGATGTCCACAACGGTCGATCCTATCGAGACGATGTGAAGGCTGCATTCGCAGGGCGTACCGGACTTTTGATGCTGACGGAGATTGTGCCCGGCGTGTCTCTGGATGCGCCGCGGACACACTGGGAGCAAGCATTCTTGCCCGCCCATCTGGAGCGCGGCCTCGTGAGTGTCGACCTGCCCAATGGTGGGCCGCTTTTGGGCGCCTCCATGGTCGACCACTCTCGAATTGGGCCGGACCCACGCGATGGTTGGCCTCATATCGCACAAGCCGTTTTGATCTTCTTTACTTGTCTGGCTGTGCTCTTGGCATATTTGGCCCCGCGGCTCAGCGCGCGCGCGCGCGGTTATATACTGTCAACCGGCGTCACCGCCTATGCCCTTCTGGGTCTGCTCCTCATCGCGGTGCACACCACAACGGACTGGTCTGACCTCAAGGACAATTGGCTCTTGGCTGTGGTCTTGCCATTGGATGCTTTCCTGCTGTGGCCAGCCCTGCGACTGGCTTCACGGGCCGAGCCACCCACGCGTCTGGCTCGGAAATATGTCGGTTTCCGAATTGTTTTTACGGGCCTCGTCGTTTTGCTCACCCCACTGGTTCTAGCCGGTCCATGGGCACCTAAATGGGCCGCCTTGGCGGGGCTGGTCGCGGGGTGGAGACTCATGGGCGATTTAGAGAAAAAAGCCGATACGTCCCCCGAACGGCTCTATACGAAAAGGACTGGAGAGTATCCGGCTTTGTCGCGCGCCAGGAAAAGACGCACAATGTAGCTGTAAAATTACCTTGTCCTACATGTCAGCGATTGGTATCAATGTAGGCAGGTCGTTTTATTCTGGCGTTAGCGGGCTGATCTCTGTCATAGATTCCCGCTTTCACCATTTGGAGGTGAGACTATATGGCCGGCTCTGACGATCGACTTCGGTCACGTCTACGCGTAATGGCCTCGGTCGCGGTCATCCTATTTGTGGGAACGGCCAACGCCGAACTTCGCCTTGACCAAATCCTCGCCGTGGAGTCCCAGCAGGCTCTCCTTACGCCTCTTTGGCGCGGTGTACAGGGTCCAAACGACGCACTCATGACCGCCTCGTTCGAGCGTGAGTTGACGAAATTGGACACCCCGGTCGCGGCAGTGCCCACCGTATCTGTGACGCCAGAGGTGAGCCCGACGCCCGTCGAGACCACCGTAGAGGCTCCCAAGCCCCTGTGGCCGCGGAGCGTGTCCATTGGCTCTGCATCCCGGGGCTGGTTGGTCTACCCCGTCGAGTTGCAGACCACGGAGCGGATTGCGGCCAGACCCGGTCGAAATTACGGCACCCAAGAGATGGTCGACGCCATCGTAGCCGCCGTAGATGCTGTCCATGCGAAGCATCCTCAAACGCCGCCCCTTCCCGTGGGTGATTTGTCTCGTAAACGAGGCGGCCGTTTTCCGCCCCATGTTTCCCATCAGTCCGGTCGTGACGCCGATATCGCGTACTACCAGAAGGGAAAGCATCACCACGCTAAGTATCTCAAGCACGCTTCGTGGCGGACCATCGACGTGCCTCGCACGTGGACCTTCCTCGAGTCTTTGATGGCTGACGGCAAGGTGGAGTACCTCTTCATCGATCACCGTCTTCAGCGCGTCCTGTACAAGCACGCCAAGAACGTCATTAAGATTCCGGCTGAGCGCCTCGAGGAGATGTTTGCCTACCCGAGAGGCCGACGCGCTCGAGTCGGTGTCATCCGGCACCTTCGGGGTCACGCTGACCACATGCACGTGCGCTTCTTTGCGCCCGAGTCCGTCGCAGCGGTCAAAGAGTATGTAAAACGCCACGGGAACAAGGTCTTAAAGCCCCTGCCGGTCTACACTCGGATCAAGCGCGGTGATTCCCTTTGGAAGTTGGCCCGACGTCACCGAACGACGGTCAAGAAGCTCCGTCGTTGGAATCGCATTCGCGGGCGCAAGATTCTGCGGCCCGGCAAGAAGCTCGTCGTCGGTTGGCGCAGGCCTAAAGCGCCCACCTGAGCCGACGTTCGGGTGATCGATTAGACGCCCGTTCCTCGGGCTTTGAGGACCCACCAATTCCAGGTTGCTGTCTTGATTTCGGGCTCACTGCCCCGGACTGCTGTATGGCTGCGTCCAGCCTCAGAGTGAGCGGACACCCGGCCGAAAAGGTGTACTCAAGGCCCCGAAGGGGCGCTTCTTAGTCGTTCTTTGGTGGCGGCGTCCCACCGTTCTTACCCTGGCCCCCCCGGGAGCGTCGGCGTCTACGCTTGCGTTTGCCCTCACCGTCATTGGCTGGCGCACTTTGTTGCCCATCGCCGGTATTCTTGGAGGGCTTATCACTGCGACGATTATCGCCTTTCGCGCCCGCCCGACGGCCTCCATCGCCTTCTTTACCACCCCGCCGTCCACCGCGACGTCGGTTACGTCCACGTCCGCCACCCTCGGTTCGCTTTTCGGATTCGCTGCCTTCACCGTCGTCTTCGCGACGACGACGTTTCCGGGTTTCCTGCGGCGCGTCCGGGGTCAAGAGCGCATCGATTAGGCCTAAAAAGACGACTTCCTCGCTCACGCTGCTCTCCCGTTCATGCTCTTCCCGGCCAATCGCACCAAGAGTGCCTCGAGGGTCAGTCTGACGTTGGCGTTATTCTCGAAGATTCGACTCTCCGCATCGTTGATCCGCTCGAGCCGCTCGATGAGTTCTTTGCCGGACACAGTTCGCGCTCGTTGTCGTAGATCAGCGATCCGGTCCTGGTGCACCACCCGGTCGATGGGGGCGCCCGATTGAATGAGGAGCACGTCGCGGTACCAGGTACGCAATAGATGCAGAACGATGGGCAATTCCGGCTTCTTCTTGGCCAACTTTTCGGCCATCTCTAGGCGGTCAGGCACATCCCCCAAGGTTGCACGTCCGTCGACACCGTCGATGTAGACCCGGCGGTCCGTGAGAATGTCACTCTTTGCCAATTCGATGGCATTCCCCAAAGAGCCTTCGGCGAGGCCGGCGACCAATTCGGCGTCGTCAATACTCAATTCGCAGTCCGCGATGAGTCGATCGCTGACGAACGTTCGCGGCAAGGGGGCAAAACGGACGCGCTGACAGCGAGAGACAATGGTGGGCAGAAGGCGATGTGCGGCGTCGCTGACCAAGATGAAGTGCGTGTCCTTCCCGGGTTCTTCGAGCGTCTTGAGGAGCGCGTTTGCCGTGGCCGGATTCATCTTCTCGGGCTCAATGAGCAAGACGACACGTCTCGTCCCTTCGAAACTCTTGAAGGTCAAGGCCCGCTGAAGTGCCCGTACTTGGTCGATCTTGATCTGATTTTGGAGTGTGCCGTCCGATTTACTGGCTCTCGCCACCCGATGCAAATCAGCATGCTGTCCTGAGGCCGCTCGCTGGCATGGATTGCATTGGCCACAGGCATCTCCATCAGCACCAGGCGTCGAGCACAGGAGGGCTTCGGCCATGCCCTGGGCTGCGAGTGCTTTGCCTACGCCCGCCGGACCCGTGAACAGATACGCATGATGCAGTCGTCCGCCGGCGAGTGCCCGACGAAGGCTCTCCAGTGCGTGGGGTTGGTGTTCGACGTCTTGCAGTGGCATCGAATCAGAAGCTGTATTGTACCGAGGTATTGAGGACACCGATGGACTGGCTGTACTTGCCGGCAGCATCGGGGTTTCGGGTGCCTGCAGGCCAACTCTCCGGCAGTGTCGTGCTGGTCGCCCCTTCGGCGTGACCCCGGGGCGCGATCACACGGTCATTATAGATGACCTGTGTGTATGTCATCGCCAAGGCCAGCGCATCATCCAAGAGTTCCAAACGGACACCGCCGGTGAGGGTGTATTTGTCCGTATCGTAGAGCGCGGGCTCTACCACGTCGTCGGGGACGGCATTGGCATCGTATCCGGCACCGAACAAGAGCTCCACAGCGGGGCTCGTCCAATACGACGCCCCGCCGCGAACGGCAAAGGCATCGTTCCAGCCACGCTGAATCACGAAGAGCGCCTTTCTAAAGTCGTCACAATTTTGTCCGACCGTCGGGTCAGCCCCGCATTGATGGGTCAACGCGCTCCATCCGATGTAGTTTCCAGCCAAGCGGACCTCGAAGTTGTCCTCCTTGGTGTAGCGCACGCCGAATTGCCACACGTCGGGCATGGACTGAAACATCTCGATCTTGGGCTCGGAAGGCGGCGCTGAGCCCTGAATGAGGACCCCGGTGCCTTCCAGCATCATCTCGTCACCTCCAGGTGCAGACTGGTAGGACACCCCGACAAACACCTCATCGGTGGGCTGCCACATCACGCCGGCCCCGAAGGTGTAGTCACGGCTATCCACATCGACCAGTGCGCGGCCTTCGACGGGCAGTTCGTCGTCTCCCGAGACCATATGGTCGGTCCCGTCCCCGTTACGGGCGCGGGCGGTGTTAACCTCACTACTGACCAGATTGAAAGCTGCGCCGATGGAAAATCGCGCGGCGGGAATATGGTACGACGCGGCCGCCGTGATGTAGATGTGGCGAATGCTGCCTTCGATGGCCCACCAGCGCTGGGGACCATCGACTGCACCGGGATATGCATTATTGCCGACGTATGATTCGTTTTGCTCGTAGGCCGAGGCTCCGCCGAACGGCGCGAAAAAACCAAAACCCAATTGGAGGCCGGGGACCGCACCGCCCAAATCCGTGGTGACCCCGATAAAGGGAGAAACCAAGAAATTGTCGAGGGTCGCTTTGCCGGAGTTCGCGTCCAACGCGCTCTCGGGCGTGCCGTTCGCGGTGTCACCGGCTTCCCGAATATTGTCGATGGCGGCCGGATCCCGAACGTACTCGAAGGCGCGGGTCACGATATTGGCGTCCAAGAAGAGGCGCGTGCCCTTCCCCAGGCTCAAGGCCGCGGGGTTGTAGTAGATCGCCGTAGGGCTATTCCCTGTAGGGTGTCCTTGTTCGCCGCCAAAGCGGGCGACGAAGAAGCCGCTTGCTGCGGCCTCCCCGGCCAAGAAAAGTGCGACAAGGCACCAAATCCAGTTCATTCGAGGCTTCTGCAAGACACTTTCTCCGGCGCTTCGTGCCCTCGTCCGAGACCACGCGTTGACACAATGCCCCAAAAGGTCGCAGACTCGGGCCGTTTGGTCGACCCCTCATATTGTGAAAGGCGCCTAACATGGCCTCACTCGCACTGTCAAAGCGTTCCATTGTCCTCTTCGTCGCCTGCTTAGGGCTTGCGGCCTGCACCACGCCGGACCCCAAGGGGACCCTTGATGAGTTCGAGACGCGTCGGGCGGCCAATGCCCAAGACCGGCTCGACAATATACCCGACGCTGGAGATGACGGCCCCGTAGCCTGCACAGCGCCGGCGGATCTGAATGGGGTCTTCATGCTTGCCGTCGATACCAGCGTGGCGCCCGGCAGCCCCATGTTTTTCGAGGCGACGGTGACGTACGACGCCGACGCGACCCCGCCTACGATTTCGATGTCCATGCTGCCGTTGACGGCCGGGGCCTTCGTACCCCCCGGGTTTGAGATCATCGACAGCGAGCCGCTCCTCGTTGGGCCTTCTGAGGTGTCAGAAGATGGAACGTTCACCATGGATTTCGGGGAGACCGACGTCGTGGGGGATGCAAACCCGATCACCGGACGGGATATCAAGGCCACTTTGGTCGTGGCCGGTCAAATCCGGTCCGCCGACGTTGTATGCGGCGCCGTGTCGGGCGACCTCATTGAACCCTTCGAGGCGCCTCTCACGGGCTCTACCATGGGTATGATTCGAGTCACCGATGGTGACTATGCCAACGCTGCAGCCGTCCTCAAGTGTCCCGCCTGCGGCGATGGCGCCGGCATGGAGGACGGGGCCGGCGGCACGGCAGAAGAGATGGCAGACGGCGAGGGGTAATGCCCACCGCGCTCTGGTCGGTCGACATCGAGTCCCGACCGCCTTTCCGTAGATGGGACGATCTACATCGAGTCCCGCCCGCCTTTCAGTAGATGAGCCGATCGACGGCGAGGGATCGTGCCCGCCGCGCTCTCGCCGGTCGACATCGAGTCCCGCCAACCTTTCGGAATTTTTCTACGAACTTTCTAGATCGTTTTGTGGTCTCAGCCGTGGACGTCTTGGACACCCCAAGACCCGTGCCCCGGAGAATTCCATGCAGCAACCGTCCGCCCGATCTCTTCTGATTTCTCTCTTGGCCCTGGTGGGCCTATCGAGCCCTGTGCACGCCACCCCCGAAAGTCGCGCTCAGCCGAAAGCCGCGCTCGCTGTGGCGTGGTCACCCGCCGTCGCTGCCAAACCCCTCGACCGGACGGTCGAGAATGGATTGTCGTGGCTTTTGAAGCATCAGCTCGCCGATGGCGGATGGGGGCAGGGTGAAGAGTCGAGGCAGATGGGTCGCGGCATGAATGGGATGGCCACTCAATCGAATGTGGCCGACACGGCAATGGCTACGTTGTCGCTCTTACGTGCCGGCAGTACGCCCAGTACGGGTCAATACGCCAAGAACATTAACCGTGCGCTCGATTTTGTGCTGAGCGAGATCGAGACAGCCGATGAGGACTCGCTTTGGATCACCTCGGTGCGCGGCACTCGGGTCCAGGGCAAGATCGGACCCTATGTGGGCACGTTTTTGAGTGCCCAACTCTTGGCTGAGGTCAATGGACAGATGGGCTCTCCCGCGCGCAACAAGCGGGTCGCTACCGCCTTGGCCAAGGTGCTCCACAAGATGGAGAAGAACCAGCGAGACGACGGTGGGTATACCGGCCGGGGCTGGGCCCCAGTGCTCTCCCAGGCTCTGGCTGTCAAAGGCACGAACCGCGCCTTCCAGCGTGGGGCCAAGGTCAGCGCCAAGATGCGTGAACGAAGCGCCAATTGGGCCGCCTCCAATTTTGACCAGAAGAGCGGCACGTTCTCGAGGGCCGGGAGCGCGGGCATCGCCCTGTATGGGACCGCAGCCACCGTAGGCGGTCTGGGAGACAGCGCCCAGAGTGATGAACTCGAATCAGCAGCCGTCGAAGAGGCCGCAGCAAACGCGCCCACCGAGAACGCACGGCAGGCGGCAAAGGACCGATTGGGTCGGATGGCTGAGACCAAACGAGTTCAGCGTGCGGCCAATATGGCGTTGGTCGCGCGGATGTCGGACCAGAAGTTCATGAATGGATTCGGATCCAACGGCGGCGAAGAGTTTCTCTCGTACATGCTGGTCAGCGAGACCCTCGTGGTCAAAGGCGGTGATGAATGGAAACAGTGGGACTCGGCGATGACCCGCAATCTAGGAAACGTTCAAAACGGGGATGGCAGTTGGACGGGTCACCACTGCATTACCGGACGCACCTTTTGTACCGCCGCTGCGCTCTTGGTGTTGATGGCTGATCGGGCACCCTCACCCTTAGTCAAGGAGCTGTCTAGAGGTTGAGCAGTCGTAGAGCTCACCCCATTCCTTACTTCAGATGTCCCCATGGGCAGCCGTTTTCGTGACGCCGCAACAAAGTCGGTGCACCCTTGATTCATGTTCCGTTGGCTCCTCTTTCTGCTCTTTTTGCCCGCCGTCAGCGCGGCGCAGGATGATTTCGTCAAACGGGTGGACGCGGCACTTGACCGAGGGGTCGATCTGCTCTTGGCGAGCCAGAGCCCCGATGGCGGGTGGCGATCTCGAGCCTATGGGGCGTTCAAGGATGGATATACCCAGACACCCTTTGTCTTGAGTGCTCTCCTCTTTTCGCCACCGCGACCCGAGTTAGCCCCAGCCTACGATCGAGGAGTGAACTTTCTGAGTACCTTGGTGGGCCCAAAGGGCACCGTGGACTCACATCTCAACTATCCGATCTACGCCGGTGCCGGTGCGCTCTTTGCCCTCTCCGTGGCCAAGAATCACCAGCATCAGCGGGTGCGGGACGCTCTGGTCAAATACCTGCGGGATCGCCAACTCGATGAGCGTCATGGCTGGACCCCCGATGATCTCGCCTACGGTGGGTGGGGGTATTATCCAGGTGCGCTCCAAAAGCCGGCGCCGGGGCAGCGCGCCAGCCATCTCTTGTCCGCAAATCTTTCATCGACCCTATACGCCATCGGCGCTTTGCAGATGGCGGGCGTTTCTTGGAGTGATCCCGCTTTTCGGAAGGCGCGACTGTTCGTGGAGCGGTGCCAGAACTGGACCGGGGGCACCGACTTCGACCCACGCGTGGACGACGGCGGCTTCTTTTTTACACCCTCTAACGCCCTTCAAAACAAGGCTGGGATTGCTCGCGAGCATCCCCGACGGTACCGCTCCTATGGGTCCATGACTGCAGATGGTCTTCGGGCACTCCTCAGACTCGGACATGGTCTGCGCAGCCCGCGAGCGACCTCGGCGGCTACTTGGTTGAGGAAGACATTCGATCCCAATCGCCCGGCTGGTGATTATCCAGCCGACCGTGACGTGCAGCGACGTTCGGTCTTCTACTATTGGAGTTGGAGTATGGGCCATGTGTTCATGCACTTGGGTGATGTGGGCCGCGCGAAGGCTTTGGCTGAGGCGGTGCTCCGCCGGCAGGACGCCGACGGCGGGTGGAGAAATGACGCGACGGACCTTCGCGAAGACGACCCCTTAGTGGCCACCCCACTGGCCATGTCCACTCTTGCTGTTGCTCGATTCATGGTCAGCGGGGCGTGGCGCACCGGCTTTGATGCCGGGGGCAAGGAGAGATCTCAATGAACATCTCGACCAACCCACACACTTGGATTGGTAGGGTCTTGGTGCCCATCGCAGTCTTCTGTCTTCTAGGCTGTGGCGGGACCGTCCAAAGCCAGACACCCGATGAAATGTGGGGATATGACGAGACGACAGGTCCGGCGAATTGGGGTCGCCTGCATCCGACCTTTCATACGTGTCTCAAGGGCCAAACCCAGTCACCCATCAATATTGAACGGGCGCTCCCCCAAACCCTGCCGTACGTTCGTTATCGGTACCAAAAGGCCCAGGCAAAGGTGAAATACGACGGCCGTTTGGTACGGCTCGAAGTGGTGGACGGGGGGGAAGTCGTGGTGGCCAGGCGCCACTTTCGTCTCAAAGAAGTCCTGTTCCACAGCCCCAGCGAACACACCGTTGATGGTCGGACCTACCCCATCGAAGCGCAATTGGTGCACCAAGGCCCGGATCGAACCTTGTTCGTCATCTCCGTATTCATTGATCACGGGGGCGAACGGCCTGTCTTGGATTGGCTATGGACCGCCCTGCCTGGTGAGGAGCAAACCCCGGGAAAGGCCGTCGGCGATGTGGATTTCGAGACTTTGCTTCCAAAAGAGCGGCGTGGTTTCCGGTATGCGGGTTCGCTCACCACGCCCCCGTGTGACGAGCCCGTCAATTGGTTGGTGATGGAGCAGCCGATCTTTGTCTCACCAGACCGTATCGATCGCTTTACTGACCGGTTTCCTCCGAGTCAGCGACCGGTTCAGCCGGCCCAAAACCGTCCGATTTTGATGGATGTCGTGCCCCAGGCAAGCTTGCCCCCATCGCCTCGGCGAGGACGCGTCCTTTAAGCAGGATTTCGGCGATCTCTTCTTCGGGGTCCGACAAGGCGACAATTGCGCCCCCAATACCGACTTCTACCCGTCCTTCGGTAAAGACCGCAGTTCGGATCACCACACTTAGATCTGCCGCGCCGTCGCATCCGAAATAGCCCAGCGCTCCTGAATAGACACCCCGTGCATTCCCTTCGACGGCGTCGATGATCTCCATGGTTCGCGCTTTGGGCGCACCGGTCATGGAGCCCGCCGGAAAGGCGGCACGGACGCAACCCAGGGCATCTTGTGTGGGTCGAAGATGTCCCCGAATCGTACTGACGAGTTGGTGTACCGTGGCAAACGACTCTACCTGCATGAGCGCGGGCACGTGGACTGAGCCCACGACGCAGGTTCGGCCCAAATCGTTTCGCAACAGGTCAGTGATCATCAAATTCTCGGCTCGGTCTTTGATGCTCGTCGAGAGCGCCTCGGCCTGGGCACGATCTTCCTTTGGGGTCCGACCCCGCGCGCGGGTGCCCTTGATGGGTTTTGCTTCCACATCACCGTGTGCGTCGATGCGAAGGAATCTCTCCGGCGAACTGCTGGCGATACAGACGGCGTCCAAGCGCAAGAAGGCGGCATAGGGCGCCGGATTGGCTTTTCTCAGGGCCCGATAGAAATCAAAGGGCTCCATCGATGTGTCTGCCTCGAGTCGGGTCGTCAAACAGACCTCATAGCTCTCGCCTCGATGAATCTCGGCCAAGCATTTGGCGATATCGGAGCGATATTGATCGCCGCGGTGTAGACGGAGTGTTCCCGGTGCTGCTGCCTGGAGTGGCGGCGGGGCTTTGACTGTCTCTAGGGCGGCGGTGGTGGAGGCAAACCAAGGCGCCGCAGCGTCGGGATCATCGATGGCGGTCAAGGCGGCCAAGGTGAGGGTTTCTCGTTGATGATCGAATACCAAGAATCGGTCTACCCAAATGAATGCGGCGTCCGGCGTCGTCGCGTAATGACGACTCTCTGCCCCACATTCGGCCTTCACCTCATACCCCAAGTACCCGACGTAGCCGCCGACGAAAGGAAAGGGACTTTGACCCGGCAGTATTCGACAGCGTCTGAGTCCAGCGCGCAGACCTTCGAAGATAGAGGCATCGTCGTCGGTGACACGGTTGCAGGTGAGATCTTTTCCAGGGTGATCGCCGATCCCCATGAATGAGAATCGCGCTCTTGACGCGGGTCCCCCACTATCGAGCCAGAAAGCCCCCTTATGCCGGGCATATAAGTGAGCAAAGACGGCTTCTTCATCGGGCATCTCGGACATGACCCTCGTGCGCAAGACATGGGTTGCAGGGTCGTTGATTCGTGCCGATACCGGCATTTTGGGCTGTCTTGGAATGGGAGGCCTGCTGATGGCTCGACGCCCCGAAGAGCGCGCCAAGTCGATGAAATTACCCAGTAAACGCGAACCGTGCTCGGTGCATATGGATTCAGGGTGAAATTGTACCCCCCATAGGGCCCGATCTTGGTGACGGAGGCCCATGATCACCCCATCTTCGCTCCAGGCTGTTCGGATCAACGGCGGCTTGAGATCCGTGACCGCCAGGGAGTGATAGCGCACGGCGTGGAAGGGGGAGGGTAATCCCGCAAAGAGCGGGTCACCGTCGTGGTACACCGCGCTGGTGCGACCATGGACGACTTGGGTGCTGGGCCCACCCAATGCGTTCCACGCCGTCCCCAGGCCTTGATGACCCAAACAAACGCCCAATAGCGGCGCATCGTTCTCACGAATCAGTGCGTGGCAGAGCCCGAAATCTCGGGGGGTGTCGGGGTGTCCGGGGCCGGGCGAGAGCACGACAGCATCGAAGTTCAGGGCACGGACTGCAGCCCAATCGGCGTCATTTTGAACCACAATGGGTTCGTCACCCATGAGCTGCGCGAGCATCTGAAAGAGGTTGTAGGTAAACGAGTCGTGGTTATCCACCAAGAGGAGGCGCATGGGCATGTCGTCAGAGGCGATATTAGCGAGGCGATGAGAGCCAGTGGCTCAATTCGGTCGGCCCGCGTAATAGGGTGCGCCCACAGTCGATGGTCCGTCGGATCACCGTCTCCACCTCAGGCCAAGCCTCGTCTACATAAACAGCATCTGCCGCCAGATAGAGGCCTGATTCGCGCTCCGGCGCCAAGGGAGCATCCACCACCAAAAGGGTCGGGTCTTCTTGGGCTTTGCCTGCCTCGGCTTGAACGTCAGCGAGAAGCCGAGCATGTGCTGTGCCCTCTCCGTGGGGGGCGCGCAGCCAGGTGGCGATCTCGGCGCCAGGATCGCCCAGGATGCTGAGAAACGCACCCAAGGCCGAGCCGTCTGACCATGGGGGAAAAACGAGGAGATTTCGGGTCAACGCTTCTTCGATTACCACCGGCCGTGCGTCGGGCCGGAAACCGCTTTCGGAGCCATACGGGACAAAATGTCGGGCTGGGTCAAAGGGCTCAGGATTCGAGGGCAGTCTTTCGTTGGCGGGGAGCGCACCCCACCGTCGGACAAATCGATCTGCGAAGGGGCCGGTGGTCGCCGGCGACTGAATCGCACCACCGAGGACGACGTCATCGGCGACTCGAGGGGCGTATTGAGCCGAGTGAAGTCGAAGGGCAAAGTCGTCCCACTCGTATCCATTGGCACCGAGTGCCACGTCCATACCGCCGATTTTGTCCAAGAGACGTCGATGAAAGACCAAGCATCGACCATCGGGTCGATTCATGGCGCGTGTTTGGCCCCATCGCTCGGTTTTTAGGCCGTAATCGGCTGTCGTTTCGCCGTAAACCGGCCCGATCATCCCCATTTTGTCGTCTGATAGAAGGTGATGTTGGAGGCGACCCAGCCATCCGTCTCCCACAATGACATCATCTCGAAGGACCGCGATCACGGCGCCGTTGGCGCGCGCAATGCCGAGATTGATGGCCTTCGCGGGGGTCAAAGTGTCGCGATAGACACACACCGAAAGGTCTTCTGCCTCGTCTTCGAGCACCCGGAGTCGAGATTTGGTGCTTTCATCTACCTGATGGGCCACCACGATTGTCTCGAACGGGACCCAAGTGTGCGTCCGTAGGGTTTCGAGAAAGGCGTCGAGGGCTGAACCAGGATCGGACACCATGATGACCACACTGGTGCGCCCGCGGGCGGGCATCCCAATGCCGAGGGGCGTTAGCCGATTGACCCGTGCCGTTCTGGCGGCCATGTCGAAGAGCGCGTCCCGTTGGTGGCGGCGGTAGATTTCTTGCAGCCCGAGCACGTAGGCTGGGTCCGGTCGCCCGTGGAAAACCGGGTCGGTGACGAGGGGCACGGTGTATCCCAGATGCGCCGTATTGACGGGCTCGTGATCGACGCTAAAGCGCAGGAGGAAATCCCAGGCGGGGTACACGACAGTATCGTCGAAAGGGGTCGCTGTATCCGGATCACGACGGAGTCCGACCCCAGCGAGGGGATACACATGGGCTGACAAGAGCTGGGTGCGGTCGAATGCCGTAATGGGACCGCGGATACTCCGCGTGACGTGATCATCAGTGCCTTCGACGTAATGGCCGAGTGAAATGGCCAGCACGTGTTCTTCACCGAGAGCCTCGACCATTCGGCCTATATGGCCTTGGTAGAAGCGTGCGCCCTGGGGCAGCCAGAGGACGAGGCTGCCACTGGCGGTTTGCCAACCAAGATTGTAAGCCGCGCCCAATGTCGTGCCTGGATCGGGGACGACTCGTATCCTTGCATCGGCCAAGTCGGGGTCGTCGCCCACCACCACGAGTTCGAGAGATCCATAGGTTTGTGACAGGACGTTTTGAAGATTTCGGCGGGCGTCAGCGCTGCCGTCGTAATGTGCCACGACACTGACTTTGGGCCCGTCGTATGGCGGGCTCGCAACGGCGGGG